>Ga0105162_1000011_pt1 | contig 151347 bp, 170 predicted proteins | sample JNZ201metaG_FD_81532 | JGI IMG/M metagenome (GOLD analysis project Ga0105162, IMG submission 81532) | Hot spring microbial communities from Jinze hot spring, China to study Microbial Dark Matter (Phase II) - JNZ 20120812A | ecosystem: Environmental > Aquatic > Thermal springs > Hot (42-90C) >...
TCAATTATGTTTAAACCAGAACTAGTTGCTTCATCGACGAAAGAATGTAGTTTATCTGGTGTTAGAATATAGTCTATTTCTTTACTATTCTTACCTATGTATCTAGCTTGGTGTTTTCTCAATAACTCTCTAACTCTACTATAGATACTCCACGGTATACTTATTTTAACATATCCGTTAGAACTATTCCAGTTTATACTTATAGACATGTTGTTAAACAGTTTTCTCAACTCTTCTAGACTTGAATCATCTATTTCAATATTGAGATCTTGTATCATTAGAATAACGTCTTCGTAGCTGTAATTATTCCTCAAAGCTTTATCCATATTGAATATGAAAACAGCTTGATTAGATTCATATCCTTTGTAATCAGCTATTTTAAGTAGTTCTCTGAATTCTCTATCATCAAGCCATCTTGTTGTTTTAAAAACTATCATTTTCTTCGCCTATTTGATTCAATAAATCCTCGTCGCTAATACTTCTTATTTCATATCTCTTATTTTCAATACTACTACATATTTTATTGTATATATATAACATGTATTCCACTGGTATGTAGAAGAAAACTCTATTACCTTGGTATTTGATAACAGTTGATCTACACATTATTTTCTCTATTGTTTCATCAAATACTTTATCTCTATCAACTATTATCGTTAAACCAGAAGCTACAACACTATATTCGTCTACATCTACAGGCATTACTTTAGTTAATAAACACACTCTGTATTCTCCACATTCTCTACATAGTTCAATATATGTTAATCCACTGAAAACACTTTCATCTACAATACTCTCTATAACTCCGTTATCTAAACCTATTTTCTTCAAAATAGAGTCAACACTAGCTATTCTATACATTCTATACACACTATATGTCTATAGATAATTTTTCATTTTAAAACCAAGAGGGGTCGGCGCGTGGGTTTCTCTTCACGTCTCTGTACTTAAAACCCTCTTCATCCCTATTTAATCATTGTTTTAAAATACTTAATAAATACATTTTTTTAACCATAACTTTTTTATATTATTTATTTAAAAGTTATTTACTAAGTGAGTAAACGGTGTTATGGAATGGTTAGGAATACTGTTATTAGATCAATTGCTATAAGAACACCGAGTGAAGGAGAGATTAGAGAGATTGCTGAACATATTGTTAAAGCATATGGTTTCAATAAATTCATGAAACTCAAGATAAGAGTTTTAGCTAATGAAGTACTCAAGTTGTTGAAACCGTATCTTCCATATAAAATCCTCAGTGATTTAACAAATATTCCAGAATCGGTTTTATGTAGATATGTTCGTGGAAATATTATTCCTAGTTTCGAACAAGCTGTTAATATTCTAGCTAAAATATCGTTATCTATAGATATTGATTATTTACTTAAAGAACTAGTAGAAGAAGAGAAGAGTAATATTATTGACTTGTCCCGTGTACTTAAAGACCCCTATATTATTAGACTACTCTCGATAATTATTTGTTTAAAAACTATTGGTAAAGATGTGTCTAAAATAATTGCTACAGCTGAAGCAGTTACACCTCTAGCTACACTGCTTAGTATTGAGTTGAATGCACCGGTTGTTTTAATTAAGAAGAAAGCTTATCCCGGTATACACTACTATACAGTGATTGTTCCACGTTCACCTAAAGATACTGAAATACTATATATTGATAAAGACCTTATTAGTAGAAAAGATAGTTTACTCATTATCTCAGACGTAGTTTACACTGGTAGAACTCTTAAAACAATACTCGATATACTGGAGAAAACTAAAGCTAGAATAGTTGACATATTCGTTATTCTAGGTTTAGGCGATGAGTGGAGAAATAGGTTGAAAAACTACGATATCAAAGTATTAACTCATCTACCTCCACCATTTTAAAACAAATATTATTCCAATTGTTTATTACATAGTAAAGAGTAGAATACTGATTTTTAGAAATATATTGAGGGTTCTAATACATGAGATTTAGAGAAATAATTAGAGTAGATTCTAAAGGTAGAATAACTATACCACTGCCTATACGTGAAGCTATGAATATTCATGAAGGTATGAATATACTAGTTGTAGCAGATCTGGATGAGAAGAAGATATTTCTATCACCAATACCTGATAAAGCACATTTAATCGAGTTAGAAACTAGAGTTGTCGATAAACCGGGTGTTATAGCCGGTATATCTAGTTTACTAGCTGAATATGGTGTAGATATTATTGCTCTGAAATGTGTAGTTATTAAGAGAGGTGAGCTTGGCGAGTGTTTATTCATAGTTGATCTATCTAAATCAACAATAGTTGAACCAAGAGATCTCGAGAATATTCTATTGAAACTCGATTTTATAAAAGAAATAAAGATTAATGAGTTAAAGGGATAGATTGATTTGAGTATTGTTAAAATAGGTTGTTGTGGATTTTCCAGTAGTAGGTTTAAATATTATAGTGATTTCCATATTGTTGAGCTTCAAAATACTTTCTATGAATTACCTACTATTGAATGGTGTAAGAAACTTAGAAGTGAAGCACCGGTTGATTTTGAATTTACTATTAAAGCATGGCAAGTTATTACACATCCATCTACTAGTCCTACTTGGAGGAGGATGCGTGTTAAACCTAAAGGTAGTTTAGAGAACTATGGTTATTTAAAACCAACACGTGAAAACATAGATGCTTTTAACCAAGTTCTCGAGTTAGCTCATGTACTCAAATCTAGATTTATTATTCTACAAACACCGGAGAGCATGATCTATAGTGATGAATCCGTTAAATGGGTTTCAGAGTTCTTCAAAGAGATCGAGAGTATTACTCAGAAGAGAATAGTTGTTGGCTGGGAGCCTCGAGGAGAATGGAGTAGGAGAGAGAGTGTTTTAGAGAAAATACTTAGAGAGTATGGTATACTACATGTAACTGATTTATTCCGTAGGAAGCCGTTGTATATTCTAGATGGATTGATTTATACTAGATTACACGGTATTGGCCCCGGTGAAGTAAACTATAAGTATAAGTATAGTGTTAGCGATTTCGAGAAACTTTCAAGTATTTTAAGTGAATTTGATTTTCGTGAAGCATACGTATTGTTCAATAATATATACATGTATCAAGATGCTTTGAGTTTTAGAAAATACTTAGTTGAAAAAACTAGTTATATCATCTATTAATCAGTATGGGTTCTAGTAATCATCGTTTGTCTGGGGATAGGGCGTTCATCATCTTTAAATACTCATTTACTTTCTCTAAATTATATTTTACTTCATTGATTAAATAATCACGTATTTCAACTATACTGGTGCAGTATTTGAATAGCGATGGCGTTAATTGATATGGATCTATTTTTGAATATGTTTTTTGTCTAAGATACTTGATACTCATATATTTCTTATTTTTATTACAGTATACATATATGTATTTATCGTTTAAACGTTGTATAGAATATACTCTATCTCTACTAGCTGAATAGTTGATTAAATCTCCAATACGGTAGCAATCAGTATTGGTAACGATTACTTTGTAATCAATACAAATCAATAAATCCAAGCAATCTCTCTTCAAATCATCGATTAAATCAATTATCTTATTTATCGAATCAATATAGTTTTTCAAACTAGTGATTAAACTAGTTTTAACCATATTACTAGATACTATTCTTGTTTTAAAACCATGTTTCAACCTAATGATTTTATCTAGTTTCGTAATAGGATAGTTTCCAAGAGACTCTAAGGTGAAATCTATTTTAACAAACGGCTCAGACGGGGATAACTTTTTCATATTATTCAAAACAATACTCCCCACATCATAGCCGAGAGTTTTTCAGAAACACAGGCCTTCTTCATTTATCCGTCGGCAGTTGGTCATCATTTCATAAATTATATAATATTGGTTCATTACATAATATACTTTAAGGACTATATAGTGTTTTTAGTATAATTAGGGATTTTCGAGCTAGTGGTGTTTGAGTATAATGATTGAGAAAGGATCTCGTAGAACTAATATATTGATTAGTCAATTGAGTATTCTAATTATATCACTAGTATCTACTTTTATACCACAATACTCGTTTTTCGTTTTCTTAATTTATTTCATAGTGTTAATGTTTATAATGTTTAGAAAAACTAGAGTTTGGAGTAAACCGCCTTCACAGAGAGATCTTGGTTCACCATTGTTTAGAGAAAGCAGTGCGTTTAAAATAGCTATGTTTGATAAAATACTCATCGACGAGTTGAAGAAACAAGCTAGAGCTTCAATGGTTTTAATGATAACTACTCTATTGGTATTGGTCATACTCCCATTGTATAGAGGAATTGTTTTTCCACTAACATCCATGTTATTCAGTATTATTTTCGATAACCCTATTATTGTATTGTTTCTATCGTTTCTAGTAATGTATGAAATTATTTTTGGATTAATGTCTCTACTCAGATCTCTGACTTTATCTAGATCAGGTTTATTTAATTTAATGCTTCCTCAAAGCTTCATACTCTACAGGAATGGTATTGTTCTCAACGATAGATTTTACATAGGTTTAACTCATGATTATTGTTATGAATACAGTAGTGAGAGGAGATTTGTTGAGATAAAGAATAGAAGTAGACAATCAGCAGTTATAAGACTATATACTGATGCTGTATCTGAATTGAGAGATAGAATTAGAGATATTGGTTTAAAGGATTGTTCAATGTCATAGATTTCTAACGGTGTATTACTATGAAGAAAAATAGATACAAGTGTATCGTATGTGGTAGAGTGTTTCCTCATGGTCAGGGGATAGTTGTTAAAACAGGGAATTTATCGCTAGAATTCCATAGTAGTAGATGTGCGTCAAAGTTTCTACGTAGATTAATTGAAAACTCTTCTTTCGAAGAAATAGGTAGGTGTGTTAAAGAAACATATGAAGAGTTTGTTAAAAGACTAGAAGTATTTGAGAAAAAGAGAGTTAAGAAAATATAGTCCGTATGCGGTAATTTCTTCATCTCATTAATCTATGGGGGCAAGTTTCTTCATCCCTTTCTAATAATCTATTTCCCAACTTCTTTATACTTATCGCGTAATGCTTCAATGTTTTCATTGTTTAAACCGATTTTCTCAGCTAGTTTAACCGCTTTATCAATAGCTTCTTCATCACTATCTGCTCTAATGTTGAACACGATGTTAGTACCAGTTATCTGTACTCTATATCTTGTTTCTCCCAAGAATAAGTATTTTTCAATTATTCTAAAATAAGATTTATTGATCAAACGAATCACTCTCTAATAGTGTTTTATTAATAACATTGATTAATTTATCCACATTATTTTTGAGTATACTATATGTTTCACTTAATGCTACTGGTAGTGTTTTAGTTGAAGCAATTATAGCCATGAAATTAGTATCACCAATCCATCTTGGAACAACATGTATATGTATGTGATCAGCAACTCCAGCACCAGCCGCTCTACCGATATTTAAACCAATATTGAAACCATCTGGATTGAAAGTTTCACGTAGTAATATAGTTGATGCTTTTGTTAAAACAATTAATTCAAATAATTCATTATTATTTAAGTTATCGAAACATGCAACATGTTTATACGGTATGATCATTAGATGACCGCTATTGTATGGATAGGCGTTTAATGCTATATACGAGTATTTTCCACGGTAAACTATATATGATTCTTCATCACTCTTATTAGGTAGTTTGCAGAAAATACAATTAGAATCTGATTTAGTAGTGGATTTAACGTATTCAAATCTCCATGGATTCCAGAGTATTTTTAAATTACTCATTTTCAAAAACCTCTGTCCTAAGAATTAAATTCTACTACATTGTTTTAAATCATTATCTCTGATATGATCTATTTAATGATGAGAATAAGTTAGTAGATTTAACAATTCCTTTTTAATAATTTATTAATTTTCCAAGATATATTTATTAGTTGAATCACTTGTATTCAAATGGTGTTTGCAATTGTTTAATGACATTTATGCTTCCATATTGTTGTTTAAAATAGCATACATATTGTTTATTCTAAGTATTTTCTCATATTATGATATTAAATATAGAGATATTCCAGATAAATATGTCTGGATATCGTTATCTATATCTATCGTGTTATTTGCTTTATCAGTATTCTACTATTTTAATAAATACGTTGAGATCCTTGTTATTGGATACATAGTTTTATCTCTACTGTTGAGTACTGGTTTATTCACTATAATGTATTTCTACGGATTGATCGGTAAAGCAGATGTATTCATTGTTTCAGAAATAGCTCTGCTTTTCCCATTTATAGATGTATATGATGTAGTGTTCTATAAGTCAAATATTTTTCTCAACCTACCTCCAATAATACCTATAATACTCTACTCTACTCTATTATCATTAGTTATAGGATCTTTTAAAACACTATTTATTTCAGTTAAATATAGGAAACTATTGCCTAAGGAATTGAGTTTATGTAGGAAAATTCTTTTAGCTATAATAGGTAGACCTGTGAGAATAAGAGATTTTCTAGAGATGAAACATTACTATCCATTAACTATTCTAGAAATACGCGACAACGTAGTTGAGAAAAAATATAGATTTGTATTCAATGTTGAAGAAGAAGATTATAGTGTGTATCAAGATAAGTATAGAGAGTTAATTAAATCAGGATATGTTAATGATGATGAAATAATATGGGTTACTTACGGTGTACCTTTTCTAGTACCATTACTCTTCGGTTTCATGCTATTCATGTCTATCGGAGACTATCCTCTACTAGAATTGTTCGGTAAATAGTTTGAAAATATTTAAAACAATTGTTTAACCCGATTGAGACTATTTTGTGTTTGATACTAGAGTGAATTCTTTGTGTTGAATTTGAATAGATAAATATGGTTTAATTTACACTATTCTTCCGAGTCTCTAATACCATCATCTGTTATTGCGAAAACAGCTTCTCCTTCTCTAAGATGTGGTGCATCAACTACTCTAGCTATTCTCTTATTACCCTTAGCTCTCCTCAACTGTACTCTAACACCGGGAGTATGTGCTAGAACATGTCCACCTATTGGTTGAGTAGGGTCTCCGTAGAATACATCTGGTCTAGCCATAACTTGATTAGTTACTACTACAGCTATATTATATATCTCAGCTAGTTTAACTAATTGATGTAGATGAGCATTCAGCTTCTGTTGTCTCAGAGCTAAGTGTTCTCTACCGGGGTATTCTGCTCTAAAATGACTTGTTACAGAGTCTATTACAACTAGTTTAATATTGTTCTCTGGTACGAATTTGAATAATTCCTCGACAATCGATATCTGGTGATCGCTATTATAAGCTCTCTGGTAGTATATGTTATCCATTACTTCATCTGGATTTAAACCAAGTCCTCTAGCCATAGATTCTATTCTCTCCCATCTAAAAGTACCTTCTGTATCAACATATACTGCTTTACCGTTTAAACCACCTCTATCTGGAGATAACTGTACGTTAACACTCAATTGATGACAGATCTGTGTTTTACCAGTACCGTATTCGCCGTAAAACTCGGTTATAGTCTTAGTTTCTATACCACCACCTAGTAGTTCGTCGAGACTCTTACTACCAGTTGTTATCTTCTGAATATTCATTCTCTCCATTTTAACCTCTCTAGCTGTTTTAAAAGTTATACCTAGTAGCTTCCTAGCACTCTGTATTATTCTCTCAGCTGTTGCTTGTGGAATACCCGTTTTCTCAGCTAATTCTTCAGCTCTAATAACTACTATAGCCCATGGTGTTGTTAAACCAGCTGCTTCTAGTTTATCAGCTAGTGTTGGGGTAACGCCTGGTATATCGCGTATAGTTATTGTTTTAGTACTCTTCTTTTCATTCAATTCTACACCCACCTCTAGTTGTACATTATTTTCTTAATACCCTTAATATCTTCATTTAAAATAGTATTATTTAAAAAAGAGTGGGTTATATAGTAGTTTTACCATAGTTTAAACTGACTGTATTTTGGTGATTAATCGAATTGCTCAATATTGCTATTCAATTAATAAGTATTAATGCTGAGAAATTGTCTCAAGCAATACCTCCACAGTTAAACTTTAGTGTCAACTTGACACTACCGTCAAGTGAGCCTATTAAGAAGAGTAAGCAGTTTATAATACCATTTACTTTCTCAATATCGTCTAATCCACCTATAGTTCAGATTGTTTTGAAAGGTAATGTTATGGTAACAAGTGATAGTGATAGTGAGTTTAAGAAATTGAGTGAAGATATTGAAGCTAGGAGGATACCAGTACCTGTTGTACAAGCTGTTTTCATAAATAGTATTGCAGAATCAATACTTTTAAGTAGAGCACTCGGTCTACCACCTCCAATACCTAGTCTACCTCAGTTAATAGATATGAGTAGAGAAGTGAAGAAAGACTTTAAACAAGAAACTGTTATCTAATCTTAAACAATATTTATTTAATTCATAGTTTTTCAGGTGTTTATTGTTTGAAAATATTATTGATACATGCTAGGAGTTTTAAGTATAAAGTTGTTGAACCAGCTATTAGTGAACCTGAAGATATTGGTGGTAAAAGTAGCGGAGAGTATAGTAATGTTATCGTAGTTTTCACAACAGTAGAGTCTAGAGATAGCGATGAAGTAGTTGATAATACTGTTAATGAAATACTAGATGTATTTTATAAGGTGGGTGCTAAAGGTATTCTCATATACCCCTATGCTCATTTATCTCAAGATCTAGCTTCTCCACATATTGCTCTCAAAATACTTAAATTGCTTGAAGAAAGATTGAAGAATAGAGTAAAAGATGGTATTTTAGTAGATAGAGCTCCTTTCGGTTGGTATAAAGAATTCCAACTAGATTGTTATGGTCATCCTCTTAGTGAATTATCTAGAACTATAGTTAGTGAACGAGTTACTAGAAGAGTTGAGGTTAAGAAGAAATACTATATCTTAACTCCTGAGGGTAAACTATATGATCCCGGTGAATTCGATTATAGTAATTACCCTGATCTAAAGATTCTAGTTGATAAAGAAGTTTATGGTAAAGAAATGACTGGTGGTTATAATAGAGTAAATGATTACTGCCGTAAATTTGGTTTTGAATGGGAGTCTATGAGCGATCACGGTCATATGAGGTATGGTCCGCATGCTGTTATAATAATGGATCTTGTTATGCAATATGCTTGGCAAATAGTTCGTGAACTCGGATTTCCTGTTTTCAGAGTAATGGGTACTAATATGTTTAATCTATCTGAGAAACCAGTATATGAACATGCAATGCTTTTCGGCGATAGACTCTATGAAATACAGGTTGATAATGAGAGATATGTATTGAGATATGCTGCTTGTCATCAACAGTTTGCTATGCTTAAAGACTGGATTATAAGTTATAAGAACATTCCCTTCGGTGTATTCGAACTAGCTGATAGCTATAGATTAGAGCAGAGAGGAGAAGTGAGTATTTGTTTTAGACTACGTAAATTCTACATGCCTGATCTACATGTTTTAACTAGAGATTTAACTGAAGCAGTAGTTGTTTCAATGAAGATTCAGAAGAAAATACTTGATGAAATATCTAAGCTTGGTAGGAAATACGTAGCACTATACAATGTCACCGAGGATTTCTTTAATAATCATTTCAATAGAATAGTTGAATTTGTTAAAAACGAGAATTATCCGGTTTTACTTAACGTTATATCGCCTAGTATATACTACTGGGTTTTAAACGTAGAATACCATATTATAGATAATTTAAATAGACCCCGCGAGATAGCTACTTTTCAAATAGATATTGGTAATAGCGAGAGATTTAATATAAAATACGTTGATGAAAACAATGAGAAGAAGAATCTGGTGATAATACATACTGCTATCATCGGCGGTGTTGAGAGATACATATATGCTGTTTTAGATACAGCTGCTTTAATGGAGAAGAGTGGTAAAACACCTTATATACCGACATGGTTAGCACCGATACAAGTTAGAATAATACCGTTGAGCAAAGAGTATTTAGATTACGCTAATAAAGTAGCTATGGAGATAATGAAGAGAGGATATAGAGTAGATCTGGATGATCGAGATGAGAGTTTAGGTAAGAAAATTCGCGACGCTGCACGTGAGTGGATTCCATATATTATTGTTATAGGTGAGCGTGAAGTTAAGAGTAATACTTTGAACGTACGTATAAGGAGAACTAATGAACAAAAAATTCTATCGATCGACGAGTTTATTGAAATAATCGAGAATGAAACTAGAAATTACCCTAAAACAACTCTAACTTTACCTATGTATTTGAGTCAAAGACCGATACTCAGTTACCAAACTTAAAGGTTGATGCAATGACTCGTGTCAAATATTTAGGCAGACATATTATGATCAAAGGTAAATATGTTGAAGACATTATCCTAGGTAGGAAGAAGACTACTATTAGGAGAGGTATTGTTAAACCAAAGTATCGTGAAGTAATACTACATGGTGGAGGTAGACCTGTTGCTAAAGTATTGATTGAGAAAGTTTTTCATAAAAAAGTATGTGAGTTAACAGATAGTGATGCTTTAAATGATGGTTTTAAATCTAGAGAAGAATTGATTAGAGAGTTGAAAGAAACATATCCCGGGATAACTAATGATGATTGGATAACTATTATTGAATTCAAGCTAATACAGAGAATAGATGAGATCAATAGAGATGATAAATATTTGGGTTTGAAACCAGTTGATATTGCGCGAATAGCTTTAAGATATTTAAGTAATGAATTGAGCGATGAGGATAGGAAAATATTGATTGAATTAACGAGATCTGAGAGTATTAGAGCAACTGCTTATAAATTATTTAAAAATATTGATAAGAGATATATTGTTAGAAAAGTATTGATGGAAGCATTGGATAAACTAGTTAGTAAAGGTATTTTGAGAAAGAGTGTTAGAAATGACTTACTGGATTCTCAAATGTAGTAGTTGTAACAATGAATGGAGACTATATGTGAGTTTCCCATTAGATAGAGAGTTTAGTAAAATATATCACTACTGTCCATTTTGTAGAAGAAATACTTTTCATAATATAGTGAAATATGTTGAAGAATGATGAATCCCCTTAACAAGACTCTATGAGAGGATGATTAAACCTGTCTCAGCTGACGAGTGTTTTCAAACTAACTACCAGTTAACATATATGCGATCGTTCTGAAAGTAAATGATAGTGTTATAGTTACTGGAAGAGTTAGTAACCAAGATAGTGTTATTAACAATACTATTCTCCAGTTGACATTTTTTAGATTTTTATGTTTAGCTATCCCCACACCTATTATTGATGATACTGTAGCATGTGTTGTCGATATTGGTAAACCGTATCCGAATAATAAGTACGGTATTGTTGTAAACAACCATACTACTAATGCATTTGATAGTTCAGCTGCTAAACCAGTTTTTAAATCTAATCTAGTTATTTTAAAAGCAACTGTTGTCAATACTCTCTTACCTAGCGTGAATCCACCTAATACAACACCTAAACCACCGAGTATGGCTAGAAATATTTTCGTTAAATCATCTGGAATACCGAAGTATCTAGATGTTATTGTTAAGTAAACACCTGTAGCATTAGCTATATCGTTTGCTCCAAACGAGTATGCTGAGAAAGCTAGTGAGAATATTATCAAATACTTCAGGATCTTTTCAATACTATTATCTCTTCCTCTTATTTTCTCCAACCAATACATTAATTTATCAATAACAAAGTATAGAGCAATAGCTAGCATTATTGTTAAGAAAGGTGTTAAAACCCAACTAGTTAGTATAGTGTATACAACACTCCATTTAACATCATTAATAGTTATTCTACCCATGTAAACATATGCTAAACCTATACCGAGTACAGCGCCTGTAGCGCTCTGACTAGTTGATATAGGCATACCTTTCAATGTAGCAATAGTTATCCATAAACCGGTAGCTATAACTGCTGATACTGCAGCTACAATATCAATATCTTTAACAATACCTCTATCGAAAGTTTTCATAACCATCCATCCTTGTGCTAAAGCACCAATACATGTGAATACGCTGAACAGTATCAAGGCTTTTCTAATACTTAGCGCACCAGATCCTACTGCAGTATCAGTTGGATTAGCAGCATCATTAGCACCAATATTCCAAGCAATATATAGTGAAGCAATATAGCCGATAATTATGAGAACTAGTCCGCTAGGCATTCTTAAACACTCCTCAATCTCCGTTGTAGAGTATTAGAAAGAGGAGTAAATAAATCAACTATTTATACATACGAAATACTCTCACTGCTCGAGAAAACAACCTATCGTTTTAATCAATAAAATCACGTGTTTCTATTTTCAAAGGAATATATTCATCTGCTAGAAACTTTAAACCCTTACTAGCCATAGCTTCTATTTCTAATTTAGATAATGTGTTGAAAAATATACATATTTCTCTAACCCACTCCGGTGTCTTTAACCAAGGATATCCAATTAAACCCTCTTTCTTCTTAATACTATTTTTAACTTCTTTATTCTCCAGACATACTTCCATTACATCGTATCCAACTAGTTCAACAGCTCTTTCTATATCTCTCATCTTAGCTTTAATAATATAGTTTCTCCTCTCATTTTCTGATAGATATGGTTTCTTAGAAGGTAATTTTAATATCTCTTTAACAGGTATATTCCCCACTTTCTTCTCATCTTTTAATATTTTATTTAGAATACTTGTTCCAAATATGTCTGTTAAACTAACTCCTATGAATTTAGCATTAGGTGTAGCTAATCTCTCGCTTTCATAAGATAGAGTTATTGAACCTACTTTGAAAACACTATATATGTAGAATCCATACGGGTCGGCATCTGTTAATATATATACCGGTAGTTTAAGTTCTTCATTTAATCTTCTAACAAATCTACGAGTAGCTCTATCTGGTTGCCCAGCGCTAGTAACTAATATTGCTCTATTCTTCTTCCAGAAACCATATCTATGTAGTTGCTGGAAAACAGCATCTTTCTCAACAACCAGTACGTATTCAGCATTTACATCTCTGAATTCTATTAAATCAGGAGTTGGTTCAATACTGTATGCTCCATGCCCCATTTTACTCAAATCAATAACATCATCACCACTTTTTATAACCAAGTTGCCGACAACTTTACCTTTCTCTTTACTTAAAATCAATAGTTTTTCACGTAAAACACCTAGATAAACCTCTAGATCTCTAATAACTGAATCGGATTCTCTCTGTTCATCCCATGTATTTTCATAATATATTTTACCCGACAAATCTCTATAGTTGATACTATGTTTACCACGATAGTATAGATCACGTATAGTTGGATACTCGTTGTTAACGAGAGCTTCATATATTATTGAAGCCATCAATAGTGTTTGCATAAACTTCTTGGTTTCATTAACGTCTAGAAAACTTCTTTTCAACATTTCAGGACCTAGTAGTAATAGTTTGTTTTTCTCATCATAAATAGTGTTGCTTAATATTCTCTTAGGCATTACTAAAACGGGGTCTTTCCCCTTAATCAAGTTATTAACTAATTCACCAAATCTATCTCTAAGTATTTTAATACACTCTTCCCTAGTTAGTTTATCTATTTCAGATGAAATACTCATTTCTATACACCTATTTCAACGCTTTCAATAGCATTCTTAACTTCAACTAATGGTAAACCAGTTTTAGCAACAAGTATTTCAACTAGTTTATTGGTAATAATGTCCTTATCTAAACCATCACTATGAGTAATTACTGCAAGTGAGCGAGCAATCTCGGGTATGTATTTAGCTATGTTAATAACTTTTTTCTTCATCTCTTCTTCTTTCTTTTTTCTAGCTATGTATTTTTTAAGTCTACGTGCATTCTCCATAATCGCTAATCTAATCTCTCTCCTAATCTCCGGTACGTCGGCAATAGTCTCTTTACCAACTCCGCTAAACGGTACTTTAGTGCTACATACGTGAACGAGTACTAGTATGTTTGTAGGCAGGTTTACTAAATAATTAGACCATTTAATATCATCTTTAACAACCGCCGTTATTACATCATCACCTTCATCATACAGTAATGGTATTTTATTAGCATATCTTAATACAACTGGTTTATCTTGAGCACTAATTGGAACACGTCCTCCATAAGCTATACCAGCTTCTACTATGAACGGATGTCCTTGGTAAGCACGTGGTTTACGCGTAACAGCATGTACGAATTCAGGACTATACATTCTATTCAAACCAGCGATTATTATTTCAGAGCCAAAGGGTGATAGAGCATCTGGTTTAGGTGGTTTGTATTTATCATATTTCTTCATAACTTCTACGAGTTTCAATAAATCTTCTTCACTCAGCTTCCTGGGATCAGTATTGTATTTTATCCCAGCTAAATCCAGTAGTTTCCTTGATGTTAAATCACCTATACTCTGAAAACTATGTTTCAATACATCTTGTATTGTCGAATACTTTGATGTACTTATGATTTGTTTAAGAGATTCTAAATCTACTCCATAAGGATGTGGTTTTACTTCTCTAGGTGGTTTAGGTAGTTTATCGATAATCCTCTCGTATAGTATTATCTTATTCTCAGGTGTAACTAATGTTATACTAGCGTAAGGTGTTACAACAGCTGTTTTCTCAATATATTCTAATATCTTACTCTTAGCTCTACTCCAATCACCATGTATTGTCAAAGATACTATTGTACCATTCCAATCAACATTTTTCCTAATAGTACTCCTCTCTATCACTTCCGGTTCATTCTTGTTAACATTTATTCTTAGTTTAAAATGATAAATGAATTTCAAACCAGGTTTACTAGTAGTTACTTCAACCGGTCTACCAGTAGTCATTTGTGCGTAAAGTACAGCTACTTTAACACCTAAACCATACATACCTCTAGTCTGTCTAAGTATGTATTTTGAACTAAAAAGTAGTTTACCGAAAGCATCTGGTACAACATGTGGTGCTAAACCAATACCATTGTCTTCTACGGTTATTTTATAGAATTTTCTTTCTTCACTTAGATTCTGTATGATTATTTTAATAATAGGAAGTATTCCATAGGAATCTGTAGCATCTAGAGCATTCTCAACTAGTTCTCTAATAGTTTGATACATAGCTCTAGTTGGATTATTGAAACCAGCTATTTCCTTATACTTCATGAAAAACTCTGCTGGACTAAGTGCTCTATATTTCTCGCTAAAAGACTCTATTTCACTATTCATTTCTAAACCACTCTATGAGTATATTTGTTTTACAAAATGTATTTTAATCAAAACACGGTTGAATATTATTTTCACCACACTCTCTCAGTTTATAGAGATATATAAGTTTTTCAAAAATAAACACGTTTTATCCAGTAGAATTCAAAATTGAGGTGGTTTGTATGAAAGGAATTTCACCTCTCGTTGCTACAGCTATACTACTGGTTGTAACAATTGCTGGCGGAGTATTGATATACAACTACGTCATTAATTCATTATCTAGTGCTGAACATTTTGCTTCACTAAATATTGTTTCTTCTAAAATGCTTGTTTTAGAAAACTCTACGATCGTTAATATTAGAGTATCGAATATTGGCACTAAAACGGCTATTGTCGAGAAAATAACTATCCTCCCGGTTAATCTATCTAGAAATATTAATATTGAAGTAGAACCGGGTGTTACTAAGAGTATTAACGTAGTTTTCGATCAAGTGTTTAATCCTAGTAGTAAATACTATGTAATAATAGTTTACGATCAGGGGGAAACAGAACCATATCCAGTTTCGTTGATCAAGTGATTTGAAATTTTTAGAATCGATTAAACAGGGATTTCTATTGATTGTTTTTTTGAAAAACAAGTTTGTTAACAAACTAGGGGGTTTTTTAAATAAACACATTACTCACATCGATGTAGAAGAATTTAGAAAGTTATTGAAACTAATTATTGAAGAATCTAGATTAGAATCGGTTAAATTAACAAATGTTATAGAACAATATATTGTTGATAACGTAGTGAATATATATATAAATGATAGAAACGGTCGATTAGAATATGTAGTTAGTGAACCGAGTTATGATGACAACATAGTATACGCTTTATCTATAATATATTTGAAAAACCCTAATTGTAGAGACATATTATGTATTGAGAAAACAGTAGTTGATACTAGAGATAAGTGGTTGAGAGAAATCTTTATACAACAACCTTTAACAATACAATACTATTACAATAAAATAGCGAGCGGTTATGGTTTACTATATCCTCTAGTACAAGATCCATATATTGAGGAAATATCTTGTAGTTCGGATGATAGATATGTAAGCGTTATTCACCGAAAACACGGTTGGTATGGTTGGATGAATACAAACATAGTTGTCAACAGTGAAGCTGTGGATAGAATTGTTTTAAGCCTAGCTCGATCAATCGGTAGACATATTTCAATAGCACACCCAGTGGTAGAAGGTTTAACAAACAATGGTTTGAGAATAAGTGCTACATATGGAAGAGAAGTATCTCGTAAAGGAAGTAGTTTCGTTATACGTAAGAAACCACAAATATCTTTCACTATAACTAAACTAGTTGATAACGGTACATTACCAGCATTTATTGCCGCCTATCTATGGCTAGTAATGGAGTATAGAGGATTCATAGTGATAGCTGGAGGTGTTAGTAGTGGTAAAACAACACTTCTTCAAGCATTATTAACACTAATACCACCTACTCGGAGAGTAGTTACTATAGAGGATACTCCAGAGATAACTACTTCAACGGGTTACTGGGATCCGCTTGTCGAGAGGATTATTAGCGTAGGCGAGGGTTCTAACATAGATATGTATTCATTACTCAAGTTTAGTTTGCGTAGAAGAGCTGATTACCTAGTTGTAGGTGAAGTTAGAGGTGTTGAAGCTAGGTTACTTATACAAGCATCTAGACTAGGTCACGGTGTGTTGACAACAATACATGCTGAATCACCCGAATACGTTATCGAGAGACTTGTTTCACCACCAATATCTATTCCTAAGAATCTTTTATCAAACATATGGTGTATTGTAATTATGGAGAATACTCAGGGTATTAGGAGAATTAGAGAAATACAGGAGGTTGATAATAGAGTTAAACTACATAGTGTTTTTAAAATGATCGATATCGATAAGTTTGAACCAATGGATCCGGAAAGTCTTGTTAAAAATACTATTAGATTAACTAAAATACTTGACCAAGAGGTTCTTATCAACGAGTTAGTATCTAGAACAGTTTTTATAAATAAACTTGTTTCAAACGGTGTTTTCGACATAGGTTCTCTCAGCGAGGAATTGAGTAGATATTATTTCGAGACCGCTGATAGAGGTTTTAAAATATAATGATCAATATGGTTAATTTAATAAACTATTCTCTGATCGCTGTATTTTCTATTATATTATTTCTCGTTTTTAAACCATTTATTAACAAATATTTGTATAGATTAAGGCTTGAATCAGAGTTTCTCGATTTTCTCTCAATACTATTAACATTAGAAGCTACTGGTTTAAGATTAGATAATGTTTTAGAAGAGGCTTTGAGTAATAAATTGATTCTTCCAAATAGTTTTATGAACATTGCTAAGAAATATGGTGTTATATCTCGTTTAAACCCAGATCCATATAATTGTATTAGAGTATTATCCCGTGAAATACCGAGTAATAGAGTTTCAAGTTTTTTCCGAGGATATAGTGAAGTACTTATTTCTAGTAATGATACTTTACACTACGTTGAATCTTTTCTTAAAGAGGAATTGAAAAGTATTGAGTCTAGAATAGAGAACTATATATCAATACTCGATACTGTTTACGAATCCTTTTTAATAATAATACTTGGTTTTATAATCTACTCTATTATGCCTATTATCCATATCGATCCAATCTTCTTCTCCATATTATTATCTATTTTATCAACTACTGCTTTACTAATTGTATGTAAATTAAATAGTTTAGCAATGTTTCACTACAATGGTTTTACATATTATACACTTATTTCACTAGTTGCATTGTGTCCGTTAATTACTAGTATGTTTAACATTATTTTATTCTTCCACTTATCGGTAGTTTTCCTAGGTATTATGTTACTATTCTTAACTAATAGTTTTCTAAGTATTGAAAACAATATTCTACTTATGTTAGAAGATCTATACTCTAGTGTTAGACAGGGTTTCTCAATAGATAGTAGTATTGTTAGAATTAGTTGTAAATACGGTTTTCCAGTCGAGTTAATATCTAATTTAATAAAAATCGGATTTAAAGCAAAGAATATAATTAGTGTTTTAAAAATACCTGTTTTCGCTCAAAGAATTTTTAATCTAATTCTAGCTCCGATCGAGTATAGTCATAGTTTTCCAAATTATCTAGGTTATGTTCTAAATATCACTGATAGTATTAAGAGTTTGAGGAGGATTTTATCGGAACGCGTTAGAGTATACTACATGTATGTGTTTATACTACTATCTGTATCAATAGCTATGTTAAAGTTAATGAATAATACTGGTTTTGTTAACAATAATAATTACTTAGTTAAAAGCTTAATCTATTCCTCTATCTTCGAATCATGTATAATTGCTTCAACTATAGGTAGTGGATACTGGTTTAGAAGTAAAATATTCTATATTTTGCTAACAATCTGTTTATTAATCATACTGATTCTAGTTTAGTCTAACCTTTAACAACACCTATCGGTCTCATTCTAACAACTAGTTTACCAATACCTACTTTATGAGCAACTAATGCAACTCGATCAACGTCTTTATATGCTTGTGGCGCTTCTTCACTTATAACTCTCCTAGTAGCTGCTTTAACCATAATGCCTTTACGAGCTAGTTCATCGATAATTCTCTCTGGACTATATGATCTAGTTGCATCAGCTCTAGACGATAATCTACCTGCACCATGTGGAGCTGAGTAGAATGTTTTAGCTCCTTCACGTATACCTACTAGTATGTAGCTTGCCGTCCCCATTGAACCCGGTATTAAAACTGGTTGTCCAATACTATTGTATTTACTAGGTATACCGTAGTATCCTGGTGGAAAAGCTCTCGTAGCTCCTTTACGGTGAACGATTACTCTATAAACATTATTATCTATAACGTGTCTTTCGACTTTAGCTATATTATGTGCTACATCGTATATTAACTCAATACCTAGGTCTTCGGGATTCTTATGAAACACTTCTTTAAAACTCTCTCTAACCCAGTGCATTATAATATGTCTATTAGTCCAAGCGAAATTAGCTGCAGCAGCCATTGCTTTAAAGTAATCCTGTGCTTCAGGAGAATTAAATGGTAAACTAGCTAGTTCACGGTCAGGCGGGCGTATTCCATATCTTCTCATAGCTCTCTCCATAATTATTAAGTAATCGCTAGCTACTTGATGACCTAATCCTCTAGAACCCGTGTGGATCATTATCGTTACCTGTCCTTCATGTGTAATACCCATGACTTTAGCTATTTCAGCATCATATATTCTATCAACAACTTGTACTTCTAGGAAATGATTTCCAGCTCCAAGCGTACCTAGTTGTTCTCTACCTCTCTGTTTAGCAGTTCTACTTACTTTTGAAGCATCAGCTTCTTTCCAACTCCCTCTCTCTTCTATAAAATCTAGATCACTCTCCCATCCATATCCTTTTTCAACAGCCCATTCAACACCTCTATTTAAAACATCGTCTAACTCTTCTATACTTAATTTAAGTGCACCTGTTGAACCTACACCACTCGGTACGTTTTTAAACAATACTGAAACCAATTCCTTTAATCTAGGTCTTACATCACTTTCATCAAGATTAGTTCTAAGAACACGTACACCGCAATTGATATCGTAGCCAACGCCACCCGGGCTTATAACACCTTCATCTATATCAAAACCTGCAACACCACCTATTGGAAAACCATATCCTTGATGACCGTCTGGCATAACGTATGAATAAAGTCTTATTCCAGGTAAACAGGCTACGTTAATAGCTTGTTCTATTGTTAAATCCTCTCTCATTTTAGTTAATAGATTCTCATCAGCGTAGATTATTACATCAGTATTCATACATGGTTTAGCACCTTTAGCTATACGCCATTCATATTCACTTATTTTCTGTAGAGTATAGTGAGTCATTTTTAACAACCTGTAGAAGATTATCTCTCTACTACTATATTCGATATAGGTTAATAAAAATGAGTGTTAGATAGTTTAAAATAAAGTTATTTATTTGTTTAATTAATTAAATCTATTTGTCAAAAACTTTTCTATCATGGTAATTAGATTAACAGTATCTATAGTTGATTGTTCCCCGCTTTCCATGTTTTTAATAGTTACTTTGTTTTCTCTAAACTCTCTCTCACCTATTATAATAACTAATCCTATCTTCTTTCTATTAGCTATACTCAATCCTTTACTAATATTATTTGTTCTATAAATCCATGACTCAATATTGTTTTTGACAAGTGTTTTCAATACTCTATATGAATAATCTAGAGGAGTGTTTTCAAGCGAGATTATCAATATTTCTCTATTTTGTTTCGTTAAAATCTTCTCTATAGTATTCGATTCACTAGTTAGTACTAAAGCTATTCTATCTAAACCAAGTGCTAGACCGGTTGAATACTCGGATGAACCTCCGTAAACTGTTGTTAAATTATCGTATCTACCTCCACCACCTATACTTGTTTTTAAAACACGACTCTCAGCTCTATACTCGTATATTAAACCAGTATAGTAGGCTAAACCTCTAACTAGTTTTGGTTCATAAACAGTATTGTAACCTAGTTGTTTCAAAACATCTATGAATGTTACAGTTCTCTCTATTTCACTTGAGAGTATTTCAACACTATCTCCCAAAATCTTCTTATAATCGTTGATCAAATCTCGTAGTTTATCAATTGGTTTACTAATAACTTCTCTGAATAAATCAACGTATTCTTCACTAGTGTTTTCTTTAACGAATTCGATTGCTTTATCAATAATATTCTTATCTATTAGATGTAAGATATAGTCTTGTTTATCAATAGATATGTTTGCTCGAGAAAGTATTGTTCTATGGAAAGCAACATTACCGACTACGTAGTAGTGTTTACAATTAATCCTATCTAGATAATCGCTAGCTGTTAGTGAAACGGATATATCACTATTTATATCTCTATCTCCAATTATCTCTAAACCACCTTGCCAGAATTCTCGATATCTACCTAGTTGTGGTTCTTCGTATCTAAAACATTGTGCTATATAGTATAGACGTATTGGTTTAACTTCTCCCTTGTATTTACTCAAATATATTCTGATAATACTAGCTGTTACTTCTGGTCTAAGAGCTAGTGTTCTACCTGCTTTATCTTTGAATACGTACATTGATTTCTTAATTTCTTCACCACTCTTTGCTTCAAATAATCTACTATACTCTATTGTAGGAGGTATTACTGGTTTAAAACCATGGAATCTAGCTGTTTTTCTAAATTCATTCATTAAATACTCGTATAATTCAGCGTCTAATCCAACTATATCTCTAATACCGCGAGGTGGGTTTAGGAATTCTTTACTCAACGATCTAGTCCCTCACGGGTTCTATTTTATTCAACTCATAGTATGTTAAATCACCCTGTAGACTTACAATAGCGTAGACAAGTTTCAAGTTATTACTACGAGATGAATCTATGTTTCTATAAATATCAACTACACTGTGTCTCATCCCTTCTTCTAAGACAACGACTAGCTTTAGATCACCGTGTTTATCTTTCATTAAAAACTTGTTTTCACCAAAGACTTTAACTTTCCTACCACGGTTTCTTAAATCTCTATAGACGATCAACTTTGGCCAGAAAAAGTTTTCTACACACTTGTAGTACGTGCTTAGAAAAGAATCGAGATCTGTTATAGCAGTATTATTGTTACCCAATACTTTTATTTTATTATTTAATAGTAGATAGGCTATTTCAACAATATCTAGTGTTAAAACATTGCCTTCTCTATTACCAAACCATTTGTTTTCAAGTTCGTTTACTTCTTTCTCATCATAGACTATGCCTTTACAGTTTTTATAATCGAAATAAATACTGTACAATACTTCTACACCACTAGTTTCTATTTCTATTAACAAGGTGTTAATGATTATTATTTCTATGTATTAAATCAAAATATATGTTAATATAATGTTATTTAATCAAACAAGGTGTTTATTGATGAATAGCTACAAGTATCCTTTGAAAGTGAGAGCTGTTTGGTGGAATAGTGATAAGAAAGAACTTTGTTGGATTAATACACTTAAACTACCTTTCACCGTGGAAACTGTTTGTAGTAATGATATTGATAGAATTGTTAAAGCTATCGTCAACATGGAGATACGTGGTGCTCCAGCTATCGGTGTAGCTGCAGCTCTAGCTGTTGCAGCTCATGCTCATAGAATATCTAGTTTAAATATAGAGTGTTTCTACGATGAAATCGAAAAAGCTATTTCAAAACTATGGAGAACTAGACCGACTGCATATAATTTATTCTGGGCTCTCAGTAGATTGAGAAATATTATTGTTAAAGCTAAAAATAATGGATTAACTCAGGAGGAAGTAGTTGAACTGATAGAGAGAGAAGCGTTGAATATATTGAATGAAGATATTGAAGCTAATATTAGAATAGGTGAGTATGGTCAAGAACTGGTTCCAAGTAATGCGACAATACTTACACATTGTAATGCAGGAGCGCTCGCTACAGCAGGTTTTGGAACAGCTCTTAGTATTATAAGAATAGCTCATTATTTAGGTAAGAATATAAGTGTTGTAGCTACTGAAACTAGACCTGTTTTACAAGGCGCTAGGTTAACTACATGGGAGCTATGGATTGAAGGTATTCCAGTTAAACTCATCACCGATAATATGGTTGGATATATTATGAGGAAGAGACTCGTAGATCTAGTAGTAGTAGGTGCTGATAGAATAACTAGAGATGGATATGTTGTTAATAAAATAGGTACGTATATGATAGCTCTATGTGCTAAGAGAAACAATATACCGTTCTACGTAGCTGCACCGATTACAACAATCGATATTAATTCAACAATAAACGATATTGTTATAGAAGAGAGGGTAGAGGATGAGGTTAAGAAAATAAGTGGATATAGTATTACATTAGACGATATTCCAGCGCTAAACTATGCTTTCGACATTACAGACCCAGATCTCGTTACAGCGATAATAACCGATAGAGGTATTGTAAAACCACCGTTCAGTGAAAACTTGGTTAAAATCGTAGATAAGAGGATTAACTAGTTATTTGAAAAACCTTGTTTTTCTACTAAATCATTTCAACATATTTACTTAAAGATATTTTAATAAAACATTTACACATATAATTCTAACAGTATTGAATAAACTACAGTGTTGTGAAATCGAGATGAAAAACAGCTTTAAACCCTTATGAAAAACACTAGTATCTTAGAGGGCCCGTGGTCTAGCTTGGCTAGGATGCGGGGTTCGGGGCCTTTCACGTAGTCCGGGAATCCCCGTGATCCGGGGTTCAAATCCCCGCGGGCCCATTCACTATAATGGTGTATTGTTTGCTAGAATTTCTTAAAAAAAGAGTTTGTGAAATCTGTTTTAAATTATTTAGAGACAATATTGTAGATTCACGTGTTATAGGTTTAGGAACCGGTTCTACTATTAAATACTTCATAGATCTATTGTTTAGTTCTAAACTACATGTTGGTAGAGAAATCGTTGTTTCAAGTATTGATACTCAACAATACATATTGATGAAACACGGTGTTTTAACGAAAACAGTTCTAGATCTAAACGATAACGTTGACATATATATTGACGGTTTCGACGAAGCTTCTACGAATCTAGATTTAATAAAGGGTAGGGGTGGAGCATTCTATTGGGAGAAATTATTAGCTAGTAGATCTAGTTTGAGAATATATATTGGCGACTATACTAAATGGAATGGTAGAGAATATCTCTATATGAAACCAATACCGATAGAAGTTGAGAAAGAGTATTTATACAGAGTTCTTGATACGCTTATTAGTCGAAATATTAAAGCAAAGATCAGAATGAACAAGTCTAGAGAAGGTCCAGTAGTAACTGATAGTGGTAATTATATAATAGATGTTTACTCATATAAAGTAGTTAAACCAGTAGAAACTGATAATTGGTTTAAAAACATTAAAGGAGTTGTTGAAACAGGTATTTTCCCCAATCAACTAGTTGACTATGTTCTAATAGCTGGTCCCGGTGAGAACCTGTTTAAACTATATGCTAGAAGATGATGAATATTGAATGTATTTAAACTAGTAGAGTTTTTCGAGAAAACGAGTGTTGAAAAGTTAACTGAGATTAAGAAGATGTCATCTAGTATTCTTTTAAGGAGAATTGTTAAACCGAAATTACTGTATATGAGTGGTGAATATACACCTGTATGGTTCTATATTGGTGTAAAAGATCACGTTATTATTCCGAAAACATACTGTAGTTGTATGGATTTTATAGTTAATGTCATGAGTAGGAAGACTAGATTGTTTTGTAAACACTTGTTAATACAGTATATCAGTGAGAAAACGAATAATTATAGGGAAGTTGAGATAAATAGTGTTGAAGAATTGACTAGAATTATTAATGAGATAATAGATATTAATATTAGTCCAACATTGAGGAGATTATTATTTAGAAGAGGAGATTGAATCTATGGGTAGGAGGAGGAAGAAGTATAAGAAAATTATTAGAAGACTCCCTAAAATACCGGATATATTTCAGTGTCCACATTGCAGTAACCGGACATTAACTATTAGATTCGATAAAACCAGCGATATAAATGTTAAGAAAGCAGTGATTACTTGTGGTAGTTGTGGATTATACTCTACTATGGAAGTGCCGTCTCTATATGAAGAAGTTGATGTTTACGCTAGATTTATCGATTATTTTATTAATGGAAACATAGTTGTCGAGTTTAAAAAGACTGAATCTAGTTAACATGGTGTATTAAGTGAATAGTGTTCATAAATATATTGTTGATAAAATAGAGAATGGTGAGAAACTACATTTTACACTAATTGATCCTGATAAAGTAAGTGATTACGATGAATTAGAAAAACTAGCTGATGAAGTAAAACACTATGGTTCAGATGCTTTTCTAATTGGTGGTAGTATAGCTGTTACACCAGATGAAGCTGATGAAACAGCTAGAGTTTTGAAGAAAACCGGTTTACCTGTAATTGTTTTTCCAGGTAATATAAACTGTATAACTAGGTATGCTGACGCTATTCTATACATGATTTTAATGAATAGTATTAATACCTATTACTTAATAGAAGCTCAGGTTTCAGCAGCACCTATCGTTAAGAAATATGGTTTAGAAACACTACCTACAGCTTATATCGTTATATATGGTGATACTAGTGTTGCACATATTGGTAGAATTTATCCTATACCCGTTAGTAAACCCGAGATAGTTCTAGCATATGGTTTAGCAGCTGAAATGCTTGGTATGAAATATGTTTACTTAGAAGCAGGGAGTGGTGCTAGAGATATTGTTCCACCACAGATGGTAAATATTGTCAAGAAAAATACTAAATTAATAGTTATCGTAGGCGGTGGTATTAAGAATAGAGAGCTCGCTGAGAAAATAATTAGTAGTGGAGCCGATATCATCGTTACAGGAACTATTGTAGAGCATGAACCAGGTAGATTGAAGGATATAATAAGTGTTGTTAAGAAACATACTTCTTTTTGAAAACCTCGCTTAGATCGATGTTTAGTAAATTAGCTATACTGAGAAGCCAGGCGAAAACGTCTGCTAACTCTTCTTCAATATTGTTTCGATTCATTTTAATAATAGAATCAGCTAGTTCGCCTACTTCTTCTATAAACCAAGTAAAAGTTGCATATAATCCTCGAGCACTATCTCTATCAAAATACTTCTTTTTAATAATCTCCTGTGCTTCGGATATATTCAAGTTTTAAAACCTCATCTATTTAATAACGTATTCTTATATCTAGAAAATGGTTTATAACTAGTTTTACAGATAATATTATCGGGTAATGGTGGTTTAAATGAGTAAGAAAAATAAGAGTAAGAAATCTAGTAAAAGCAGTAGTAGGAAAAGAACGCCGGGTCCACTTACTGCAGCCGGTCTTGTTAGATTCTATGAAGAAGCAGATGTGGGCGTTAAGATAAAACCATATACGTTAATCATACTCATGTTAATATTTACGATTGTCATCATAGTATTGAGTAAGATATATAGTTAATAGATTTATTTGAAAATACGTTACATTAGTTTCTTAACCCATTCCCAGTTTAATTCAATATATTTCTTCATTTCTTCTATCAATTCAGGCGTTATTTTCCTAAATCTACCCTGTAGTTTAATGTATTCTTCAACAGGTTTTCTCTTAGATGGATCTATGTATGGTCTACTCGGTGGCGATAACTGTAGTTTACCATCATAGTATTCGTATAGAATCCACATACCTGTTTCTACAGCTAGTTTAGCTATTCTAACAGTGTATCTTGGTTCAAATCTCCATCCAACAGGACATGGTGCGTGAAGATGTATGAATTTAAATCCACGTATATTCCTGGCTTTCTGTAGTTTAGAGTAGAAATCATGGGGATAGCCAATACTAGCTGTAGCAACATATGGTATATTGTGAGAAATCATTATTCTCGCAACATCTTTCTTATGTTCTCGTTTACCGACTATAGGTGTTGTAGTAGTCCAAGCACCGTATGGTGTAGTACCACTTCTCTGAATACCAGTATTCATGTATGCTTCATTATCATACATTATATATATGAAATCATGGTTTCTCTCAGCAGCACCGCTTAAACTAGCTAAACCAATATCAGCTGTTCCACCATCACCAGCCCATGCTATAACAGCTACATCTTTAATACCTCTAAGTTTAAGTCCTTCAGCTAAACCAGATGCAACAGCTGCTGCTGATGCGAAAGCTACGTGAACTAGACTTGTTTTCAAACTACTACCGGGGTATATTCCTACAACAACAGCTGAACAACAAGCTGGTATAACGAGGATCATCTTGTCTCCAAATACAGCTGATATTACTTTCCAAGCTATTGGAATCGGACATCCGGGGCATGCAGCGTCTCCTGGTAATACTACTTCACGCATATTGTAAGGTAATGGTGGTTTAGAACTACTCATTCAATCACCTCTTATGATACCATTTGAAACGTATAGGTTCATTTCCTTTCTCTATTTCATCTACGAATTGTTTAGTCAATTCATAGAAATCACTGTGTGTGATATTAACACCTCCAATACCTGCAACAATGTTTGAAATAATCGGCAGTTTCCTCGTATAATTATACATTCCTGTAACTAGATCAGTATATAGTGGACCCCATGCACCGAAACTCAATCCTCTATCATAGACTAATATCCCTTTAGCGTTATTTAATCTATCCCATAGATCTCTATGTGGAAATGGTCTATAGAAGCGGATTCTAACAACACCAATAGGATATCCTTCTCCACGTAGTTTATTAACAGCTTCTATTAAATCACCAGTCCAAGAACCCATAGCTACAGTATAGTATTTAGCGTCTTCACAGTTAATACACTGTATTAAACCACCGTAGCTTCTACCGAATAATTTACCGTATTCTTGATCAACCTCTTTTATAACAGTAAACGATTCTTCCATAGCTTTCTGTATATCCATAAACAATTCCTCAGTATCTTCAGGTAAAGCTAGGTTTCCAACAGCTATCGTATCACTACCATCAACAACATATCCCTGTCTACGTGGACCAAGCCATTCAGCTACAGCATCTTCATCCGGTAGTTCAACGGGTGTAGCTGTATGGCTCAGTATGAAAGCATCTATAGCAACCAGTACTGGTAAGTAGACTCTAGGATCTTCGCTTATTTTAAAAGACTGTATTGTTAAATCAAGTACTTCTTGATTATCCATAGCGAAATTTAGTAGCCAACCAGTATCTCTCTGATCGTAGAAATCGAAGTGATCGCTCCATATATTCCAAGGTGTTCCAATAGTTCTAGTAACTATAGCCATTACAGAAGGGAGTCTAGCTCTACTAAACCAGTGGAGCCATTCATGCATGTATAGTAATCCGTGACTACTAGTTGCTGTAAATACCCTAGCACCGGCTAATGCTGCACCATAGCAAGCAGCGAGAGCGGAGTGTTCGGATTCAACGTTTATCATCAATGCATTCATTTCACCTGATTCTATTAATTCAGCTATTTTCTCAACAATGGTTGTTTGAGGCGTTATTGGATAAGCAGCTACTACGTCTACTCTAGCTAGTTTAGTAGCATAAGCTACTGCGTAATTACCTGTTAATACGAGTGTTTTACTCATCTAGGATAAACCTCTTTATTCTGGAATTAATTGAATAGCATTGAATAAACAAACATCTGCACATATTCCACATCCTTTACAATACTCGTAATCTATTATAACACCTGTTTCAGGCTCTACGCGAATAGAGTTCACGGGACAGTATATTTCACATTGATAGCATCTTTTACACTTATTGTTATCAACAACTGGTTTCTCAACTCTCCAAGTACCTGTTTTACCGGCAACACCTATTCTAGGTCTAGCTATTGGTAGCTTATCGTGAACCGGTTTCTCGATAACTAATTTATCTCTCATGAAACTACACCTTGAGAACTAGTTTTGTTTTTTCAAAAGCTTGTATAGAAGCATGAGCATTTATCTCACCTATTCTACCACCGAAATAGTTTTTTACAGCTTTAGCAATATTATCTATATTTATTAAATTAATTGCTTTAGAGAAAGCACCGAGCATACTAGTGTTTACAACAGGCCAGCCTGCAACAACTAGTTTGTTTTCAATAGCGATCTTCGTAGCATCTACTTGATATATTTCAACATTCCTACCGAGACTATATTTACTTAAATCTATCTCATAGTTATCGGGTGCGTTTAAAACAATATATCCATTATCTCTAACACGTACTTTGTTTAAAACACCCATTTCAGCTAATCTATAGTCTAGAACAATCAATACATCTGCTTCATTAAACATACCGTGTTTTAAAATCGGTTTATCACTCAATCTAGCAAAAGACATTACAGGAGCACCTCTACGTTCAGCTCCAAAGAATGGAAAACCCTGTGCATGTAAACCCTGATACATAGCAGCTAACACCAGTATGTTTGCAGCAGTAACACCGCCTTGTCCACCTCTTCCATAAAATATTATCTCATAGAACAAGATTTACACCACGATTAAACCTTTTAAAAATATGTATCAAATAGATTATAAGGATATAGCTATAGAAACTCTAGTGTAAATCCTGTGGGATTTATTTAGATAGGTTAAAAACATTTATCTACTATACTGAGTAAATACTGGATTGGAGGTTTTTAGTTTGACAATCTATTGGGAGAGATGTAATCTATGTAGTAGATATATTGTTGTCAGAAACTGTACTCTACATTCCGATGTAAACATATGTATCTATTGTTGTACATCTTGTTTAGAAAGAGATCGTTGCCCCAAACCAGTATGGTTAATAGGATTGGAAAAACCAGTTACACAGATTAAGAAAATGAGTTTAGAAGATAAGAAGAAGCTTATGGAAGACCTGTTATCTAAAATTCGTAAAACAAGTTAGTAGAAGCTATGCTTCTAAACGTGGAACAATCCAGTAGACTATGTAACCACCCTCACCTATTTCAAACTCTACTTTAGCTGGTTTATCGGTATCGAAATAGAGTGTAACGTATTTAGCTGACTGTAGTGGTTTAAGAGTTGCTTCTAATAAACTAACACTATATATTGATTTAACTTCATCAACAGTTGACGATAAGTAAGCTAATGGATTTCCTTCACTAAATTCACCTACATATTCTTTATGTTGAGCATGTGAGTATACAAGTAACTTACCGTTTTTATAGTGAAATACAGCTTCTTCACCAATAGTCTTTAGATCACGTATTAATTGTTTATAATCATCGGCTACAAATCTAGCTGTAACGCTCAATTCAAGTTTAATCTCTTGAATAGCTTCTTCACCAATACCTCTAGCGTTTACATAGAAAACTCTCTCAACACTCGTCTTCTTGTTTCTAAAAACAATTTTTAATACTTCATCACCAGGTTTATATTCGAGAATTAATGAATCGTTACGTGTAGCTCTTCTAACTATTTTGTTTAAATCAGCTACAGGTACTATGAATCCGGTTTCTTCACTTACTTCATATTCTTCGAATGCTATAGAAGGTATTTTAACGATGATCATGGTTGTTTTATCGGGACTCAGAACACGTGATTCTAAACCATCTATTTTAGCATAAAAGGGGGATTCGTCGGTAACTTTAGCTAAAGCCTGTACTACGTATTTAAACTTAGAAGCGGATGGATAAGATGCTTTAAACAAGTAAATCACCATTTATAAAGTAGCATCCTACAATGTGTTAATAGATTATCAAACCTATATATAGATTAGTACAGATAAAATATAGAGTATTTTAAACAAGGTGTTTGATATGAATAAAACTGTTAAAATAACAATTGATTTAACAAATAGTCCGCATATAACTTTAAACAATAGTGAAGCAAGTAAACTGTTAATGTGTTTAGAGAGAGAAATCGGTGAAACAATTGATTTAAAAGAATCTCTGAGAATAATAAGTAATTTCGATGAATTCTACAAATATTCAAAGAGAAAATATAGAGATTACTTAACGCCTGTTAAAAACCATAGAGACAGTATACTAGGTAGAACAATTGTTCATAAATTAAAGCTATTTATTGAAAACAACGATAAATTTGTTGAAATAGTATTTGATAGAAGATTCAACATTGATTACTTGAAGAAATGCTTACTAGAGATAAGCTATAGTAATGTAATTGTTGAAAAACAAACTATTTAGAACGCTTAGACCTAGATCTCTTCTTTTCAGCTTTCTTCTCTCTCGATCTCTCTTTTAAACTACTACGTATTTTCTTTAAATCATCTATCGATGCTTCACCGGTTAAAACATTAATCCATGTTTTCGTTATCTGAATAAATTTCTCTAGATAATTTATACGCACACTCTTTATATCAACAGTTTCTTCATTTTCTTCACCTATTTCTTCATCAACCTCTTCTTCATCGTTAAACAACATTTAATCACCGGAGACCATTCTCTAACAAGTATTTAGCAAATTCTTCTTCACTAACCACTAGAATATCGTTTAAACCACTAATACTTATTAAGTAATTTAAACTTTTAATACTCTTTAAAGCACTTTTTATAGCATTTAATCTATCACTATGATATACTCCAGAGAATATTTTAGATACGTAATCTAGATTTCTAGGTTCAGATATATTGAAAGCTATTTTAATAGAAGCATTCTCTATCACTGGTTGTGGAGTTGCTAGAGCATACTGAGTTATATACACTACTCCTATTCCATACTTCCTACTCTCAACGAGTAGTTTAGACATTATCTGTCTACTATAGTCTCTAGTAAACAATGTATATGCTTCATCAAGCACTATCATGTATTCTCCTTTCAACTCTCTTCTATACATCATATTCATCAATCTATGGAGGAAAGTATCTACATACAATAGTTTAATGTAATCACTTTTCAAATTACTAAGTACTATAATAGATGGTTTATCGAAAACTCTACTGAAAGATAGAGATGTGCCTGCAAACACGTTATCCGCTAGTACTTTAAGATATGGATATACTCTACTATAAACTTCCCGTAACTCTGGTTCTGATAGTGTTTTCCTACAAGTTTCTAAAACATCTCTAAGTGTTGGAGGTTTATTACTCCATGAACTAGGTGAATCGGGAAATATACCGAAGTACTCATAGGTTTTGAGTATTAATTCTTCAATAGTTTGTCTCTGTAAATGACCTAGTTTGAAAATAGACATTATCGCGTTAGATAGTTGATGCGCTCTTTCACGTGGATTAGATCTACCTATCTCTAATGGATTTAAACTAAGTGTTGATGCATCTACTATCTCGATGTCATTAATGTATTTTTTAATAATATAGTATTCATTATGTGGATCGAAAACTATGAATTTAACACCATGTTTAACATAGAGTTCTAAAATAATATTTTTAGCTAATAGTGATTTACCACTACCGCTCGAACCCATTATAACAATATGTCTATTCGGTATTTTACCAGGATCTATTAATAATAGATCATTGTGTTCTAGCCAAAACCATGTTTTCCTCTTAACATTCCTAATCCATTCTTGGTCAAAGCCATTGTATAATCTACGCGGTGTACCGTATTTTAATACTGCTTTAACACTACCTAGTAGAATACCTTTATCGGGATTACGTGGTTTTAGAAATTCAATACTTTTCGTTGAATCGATTTCATTGATAATTGTTATTGAACACGCTAGTAATGGTATGAGTGACCAGATACTAGCTGTAGATAGTAAGCTAGTTTTAAATACACTAGTATAGTTGTTTATGAAAAACAGTGTGATTAATGATATAGCTATATTAACGTATAAGTAAAACAATATAGATCTGTAGACAACACTATAGTCTATATTCAAAAGATCTAGAAGTATGTAAGTATATAGTAGAGTTATTAATGGTAGAGTCAAGGAGAGTGATGCAAAGAATAATGTATAGTTTCGGATCACTGTTATGTAGTTAAAAGTTTTCTTAATTACTAATCGTTGATCTCTAATAGTGTTTAATACAATATCGTTGATCGAGAATATTTTGAAAACTATTATAGTTGAAAAAATTAATATGATGAATAATATAAATACTTCCATTCTATTAATAAACAATAGTTTTGATAAAGAAACGTTTAGAATTAGAATAGTGTTTATAAAACCTAGTATAATGGAATTGAGTAGAATACTAGATAATATATGGAATAGAACTATGATTATCAATATTGAAGGTAGTTTGAAGTAAAATGAAAGATCTTGTAGAGAATCTAAATTATGTTTTAAAAGTAAAGTATAGAATGTGAAATTAAATAATATTTGTAGAGTAAAACGTAGAATACTTAGTTTTGAATTAATCAAAACCATACCCAATATATAATAAATTGTTTAAATACTAATACTAATGTGATGGAAAAACCAATATATATGTGTTAAGAGAGTTTCTCAAGGTTTAACAATAATGATGAGTATGAGTAGAGAGGTTAGAGAGTGTTTAGAAAACCTAGGCTACGTAGAGCTAACGAATTTGCAGAAGAAAGTATTTAGCAAAATCCTTGGAACAAGGAATTCTATTATAGTGGTTGCACCAACGGGTTCCGGTAAGACGGAAGCATCTTTATTTCCAATAATGTATATGATACATTCTAAGAAGATAAAACCGATTGCGACAATATATATTACTCCACTTAGAGCTCTTAATCGAGACTTAGAGGAGAGATTGATTAAAATAGCTAAATGTTTCGATATTAAAATTGCTTTAAGACATGGTGATACACCGCAAAGCTTGAGAACGGCTATTGAAAAAGATCCTCCACACGTGTTGTTAACTACACCGGAGTCTTTGAACTATATTGTTATCAATAGTAATTTGAGAAACTATCTTAGTAATCTAGAATTTATTGTTATAGATGAGTTTAGAGATTTGATTGATAGTAAAAGAGGGTATCAATTATTTACAATCATATATTTACTGGAGAAACGTATTTTAAAGAAGAGGATTAGAAAAATAGCGTTAACAGCTACTCTTAAGAACGAGCTATTAGCTCAGAGTATTTTAAATACAAGTGTTTTAATAAACGATGTCAGTGTTCTAAGAGATCGGAATATTAAGAGAATAGAGATAGAAGTTGTTACACCTCATAGTGATTACTCTAAACAATATGGAGTTGAGAAGTATATACATGATAGAGATTTTGCTTCCAAGATAGCTTTCTTAATCGATATATTGAGAAACCATAGAGGTGTATTAGTGTTTACAAACACCAGATCTCTTGCTGAAAAACTTGGATACGTATTATCAGAGTTAACTAGTGTTATTGGTTTAAAAGATATTAAGATCGGTGTTCATCACGGTAGTTTAAACAGAATGCTTAGAACTAGTGTTGAAAAAGATTTTAAAACAGGTTTGCTTAAAGGATTGATAGCTACATCTAGTATGGAGTTGGGAATTGATATTGGTAGAGTTGATTATGTTGTTCAATACGGTTCTCCAAGACAGGTAACTCGTTTATTACAGAGAATAGGTCGTAGTGGTCATAAACTAGGGGATGTTTCTAGAGGTTGTATAATTGTAGGCAATAATATGTTTCAAATACTTGAATCAACGGTGTTGAAGAGGAGAGCTATTAATTATCAACTAGAGGTAGAGAGAAAATATAGTTCACCACTAGATGTGTTAGCATACTCTATAGCAGTATATGTATTAGTTAATAACAATGGTGTTGATATTTACGAATTGTATAGCGATCTAATCAACTACGAGTTGTATAGAGAACTCGATATAGCTACTTATCTAGATTTACTCAATTACTTAAACTACGCTAGAATAGTTAGAATAAATAATAATAAGATTTATCCAACTAAGAAAACTAGACTATACGTATATCGAGTCAACATGATACCGGATACTAGGAATATCGATGTTATTCAAACATATAATGGTGAGAAAATAGGTGTATTGAATGAAGAATACGTTGTTTTGAATATTAAAGAAGGTGATACAATAGTTCTTGGAGGAGTTTTATGGAGAGTTATTGGATACGATAGCGATGAAGCTAAACTATATGTTGAACAAACTAGTTTATCTAGAGAAATACTAATACCTCACTGGGAGGGGGAAGACATACCTGTTGAGTATAAGATTGCGCGCGAAGTTGGGAGTATTATCCGTAGATTGAAAAAGAATATTTCTATAAGAGAATACGGTTTACCTGAGAATGTAGTTTTAGAATTGAGTAAATATAGTGATTTATTTGGAGACGATGAAACAATTGTGATAGATTACTGTAGTGAATATAATACATTGTTTATAAATGTATTTGGAGGTAGTAGAGTTAATGAATTACTTAGAGATTTAATTAAAACAATTATAATGAATCGATATCCTTTCCTAAATATACGTGCTTATTCAACACCTTATGCTGTATTGATAGAGTTTCAGAAAAAAGTTTCTGAAACAGATCTTGAGAATATAGTAGATCTAGTTGAGAAGACTATTCGTAATATAAGCGATTATCTAGCTAATATTGATTTTTTAAAAACAGTAGCTACTGATAACGGTCCATTACTGTGGAGAATATACCAAGTTGCTCAGAGATTTGGAGCAATAGATCCGGAGTCTAGCAGAATATCCAGATCGATTCTACAGGGTTTTGTAGATACGGTTATTGGTTTAGAAGCTTTTAAAGAAGTTGTACATAAGGATTACGATATAGATAGTGCTAGAGAAATCGGTGAACTAGTTAGAAAAGGATTAATAAAAATAGTTAGAAGAATAAGTCCTATTATCAATAGATACCACTACGAGATTATGCAATATTTTGAAATTCCAAATATTGAGGTTATAAAACCTTTTGATAGAAACTATTATAGTGAAAAAATATTGAATAGAAAGGTAATTTTGTTATGTATTAATTGTGGTTACTATAGAGAAGGTAGGATAAGAGATTTTCTAGGTATGAGTTTTAACTGTCCAGAATGTAAATATAGATCATTAACTGTAGTTAAATCGAAAAACTTGGTTGAAAGAGAAATTGTGTTAAAACATAGTAAGAATCAGAAATTAAATAAATCTGAGAAGAAGATTTTAGAAGATCTGAGGAATAAAGCAATTCTACTATCCGAGCACGGTGATTTAGCATTGATAATACTTGGCAGTAGAGGTGTTAGCTACAATGATGCAAAGACGATAATTAGCAGAGTTCGCAATGGCGGAGATCTTTATGAAATACTATATGAGTATGAGAAAAAGGTAATTAAAGCTAAGAAGTTTTTTGAAAAGAAGAAGAGGTTGAAAAATAATTGAGTAATTTTTAATGGATTATCTATTTTAATAAAATTGTTGTATAAAGTTTTTCAATACTTTAACTTGATAGGTTAATTAACAAATAGTATTCACTAGGTATTCTTCTCCGAGTTTTTCTAACCCATATTTTATAATTCCCTGTTATTAGAGGTAAAACGATTTTCTCGACTAGTACTTCGGATATAGGGCATATTTCTAAACATACTCTACATCCAATAGATTCACCAGTAACTACTGGTCCCTGATCTGTCAGTTTAATTATTTTCAATGGACACCATAGTATGCAACTACTACATTTAGAACAGTTTCTTACCCTATATATTATTTTAATCACATCAACTAAGTCTTCGAAATTTTCGCTACTAGTATATGGTTCTAGTTCTATAATATTGTTTTTAATTGTTATTTTACTATGTTTTGTTTCAACAACTAGTTCTCCGCGGTTGATAGATAGTTTGTATTTAAGCATCAATATGTTTGATCTAAATGAATCAATATATTGTTCGCTCAATAGTTTATCGTTGAATTCAATAATTAACTTATCAGTATTACCCAGTACTTTTAATGGATATAATCTAGTTTTACTATTATTCAATCTATTGATATACTCTATTCTCCAATCAATACTATAGTTTTCTAAACGTTTAGCTAGTCTAAATTTAGCTAATGCGGGTGTAACCCATCTCCATAATCCATAATCAATCCATTCACGAGGCTGGTTTAACCTGATTCTCCATTTCTCTAATTCATCAATCCATCTAGACCATAGTTCACAATGTTTTCTCTCAACTTCTTTGAATTCACTTAGAGTACCGGAAGGACACATGTAACAACCTAGTCTTTCAAAACCTTCAAAATACAGTGGATTACACGGTAGTTTATTGTATATAATGTAGAGCCATTCTATTAACTGATTCCAGTATTGAATAGGTGTTGTTGAGATTAAATGCGGTATCCACTTATTCCTCCATACAATCGGGCTTCTAGCTCTATCGAATGATTCGAATGCTCTCTGACCAACGATATTTAAAGCACCACTACTCCACTTGATTCTCGTCACTCTAGCTATTGGTGTTAGTTTTGCTATTTTACAACACCATCTATAATCTTTACCTGGTGGACCATATGTATCGAGATTCTTCCAGAATAAGTCTCCAGCTTGTGCTTCAACGAGTTCTAATCCATATTTTTCAGAAACTATTTTCACATTTTCAATTGTCTCAGGTAGTTCTAAACCAGTATCGTTGAATAATAGTTTAACGTTGCTGATAGTTTTCACAACGAGATCTAGGGCTACGAGACTATCTTTACCACCGGAGTAGGAAACTATTACTGGGTATTTGTATTTATTATGGATTTTCTTAATGAACTTAATAGATTGTTCGGTAAACCAGTTTAAACTCTCAATATTGTGTTTAATAACATCATCTATACTAGTTTTTCTCCAATTAGTTTGAATCGGTGGTTTAACTCTATGGAAAACTTTAGATACAACTAGTTTACCCCCAGATCTCTCGGCTAAACCAATAATTCTATCTCTATCGTCGACAACGATAACTTGATTACAAGAACTACTCTTATCTAATACCATTCCTTTAGAGATTTTACTACTTGTTTTAACTACATCAACTATATTATTGCTAAAACAATACCATGCACCTTGAGGTGTTAGTCTAAATCTCCATTTATTCTCAAACGGATTATAGTATAATTGACCCCATATATTCCCTGATGAAACGATCTCCCACATTTGATCCCAGTGTGGGACTTTATTCAATAATATGAATCTATCAAATAATTCTCGATATAATTTATCAGAACCAAATTCGTATTTAATAGAGGATTTCAATCTTTCACGATCAGCTTCAAAACCAGGTCTAGCGTCACAGGGTTCAGTTAGTTTAACAACATAGAATAAGTCAATATGTTCTGGTTTCGGTTTAACAATGGGTACGTCGTAATCAGGATCCCAATATATTTTAGTGATTTTTGGCCAAAGCTTTCTCACATCAAACACCGGTTCATCCAGTCTATTGAACTATTTGTTTCACATAATTCTGTTATAGTGTTTAATTATACTTATTTTAATTCAAGATACTATATTTTTACATAGACAGTTGTCTAAGTTATGAACATAGTAGCGATAAATGTTTATTCAATTAAATAGACTGTATGAGAAATACTTATATACATCTAATTCTTTTTAAATAAAATTTGATTAGTTTTTAAATAGAGTGGGGAGGTATTATGTCTAGATTAATAGCTGTTATATTAATATTAGCTATACTATCACCGTTAATAACTATCCCAGTAAATATAAATGCTCAACCAATAAACCCCGGTATTAGTATAAGACCTGGAACATATGGTTTAACAATCTTAGAACCAACTAATAAAACCGTTAGAATAATGAGCGATGGTTCAATAACTATTGTGATCAATAAAACATTGATTCCATGGCTAGTAACACCAGGTCCCGGCGGAACTGTTTTCATCAGATTATCGCTCCTGCTAGAGGAAGATATTGTTAAACCATTTTATAGAGGAACTTTTATAAATGCTTCTACTCACAATATATTCCATGGAATTTACGGTGGATTAATAGATGTATCGACTAATAGGACATTATACAATATTAACGGTGAAGAATGTGGTAATGTAACTGTCTATGATCAAATAGCTGTTATATGGCTTAGATTTGATAAAATAGAATCGTTAGAAAATGTACCGTATGTGATTTACGATTACAATACTGGTCAGTATAGAGTAGTTTATGAATTTCTATATAATAGAGAGTTGAGACTAGTAATATGGGATCCTAGGATAGAGCAGTACGCTATGTCGTATAATAAACTAATAGTGTTTAGAATTATTTATGAATGTGGAGATGTAGAGTTAAGTGTATATTATTCTCCTGCTGTATTCAGCGATACTGTTTCACTAATAGTTTCTTTTGAAAAAATGTTTTCAAAAATCGAGGACATTACCAATATATCGCTTAATGTTGCTGAAGTAGATTATATTAACATAACTATGGTTAATAAGTATGAACCTAGTGAAAAATACTATATCGCTAGTATTTTAAACGGTGAACCAGATTATAGTGGTGAACCAGTATTCATACCTGTAGATTTCTATGTTGTCAATACAACTACATTAAACTATACAGGTATAGTTAATGATTATGCACCGTTAGCTCCAGATCCCACGACTATGTACTTATCAACACTATATATGTTTATAGTAGAATTTGAACACTCGATTATAAATGAGACAACGAATTTAACATTTAGAATAACTGTAGACTCGGAGTGTGCATCTACGAAGACAACTCCATTCTTGAGAATTAATGCTTCACTCGAAGTATATCCAACTGATATAGTAGGTAATGATTATACTAATCCTGGTGATATGATATTCTTCATTGCACATAACGTACCCTTTACGCATCTAAATAATATTGAAAGCGTTAAATCATTCAATCTATCAAATATATTAGCAATATCTGTCGACGAATTCGAAGAATTAATATATTACCCAGATGGTGTTATAATCGGCTCACTATATCTACCAGAGTATCCATATGGTGGATTAACTTATGTAACATATCTAGTGTTCTCAGATGATAAATACATAGTGGATGGAGTACTAACTATTAAACCATACATATTAACATACGTGTTGACAAGTACATTAGCTTATGCTGAAGATACTGATGGATACTATATTGGTAGATTTATACCAGGTGATTCAGCAGCTCCAGGAGACTATGTAGTTGTTGAAGGACATGGTTTTGACTTAAACCTACCTATTGATGCTATGTTAAATAACATTGGATTGATCATTTTAGATGAATACAGTGAAGTGGATAAAGGAATAGTATTGATTTTATTAAAACTAATTAATAGAACGAGTTATGAACCAGTGCCCGAGGTTTTCGGAGCAACACTATTTATAGGTACTCCAGGTACTCCAAATAATGCAACAATAGCTTTCAATACTATTAGAGGAGAACCGTTTAAGAAAGTATTATTTAACCCAGATTGGTTTAGAAACGAAACAGGTTATTATATTAAACACAGTAAAATAGGTGATCCATATCTATACTTTACTGTTAAGTACTTTGACCCGGTTCTAGATACAATAATTAATCCTGTTTGGCCTGAAAGTACTATTGTAGAAATCATTGGATGGAATACTGATATATTTGTATTTAAACTATACAATAAGTTCTTCGATATAGTGTATAATTGGCTTAATATTTCATTGATAAATGGTTATGGTCTAGTTAATCTACAGAATTATATTATACCGTTATTACCTTATGGAAACTATACTCTAGTTGAAGAACCACTAGCCAGTGTTGGCGATAGAACGGTTTTCACAGTATACACTAGTATTGATGTAGACGTTGATCCGTGTAGAGGCGGTCTATTTAATGTAACAATAGTTGGCGGTGCAGCTAATACAACATATTATTTAACATTCAGTTACGAAACTCTATTCAAGGGTACGGATAAGCCATATACAATAGTTCCTTGGCAAGGCGAGTTTACTATAGAAGTTACTACGGATGAATATGGTTATGGATTCTACTCGACACTTATTTCAAACATATATACAACTAACATGGTTATTGATCTAACATGGTATACTCTAATATATTTAAATGTAAACGGTACTGGTTCAGAGATATTCTGGTATAAATGGATTGGAAAATTAACTAGTATAACTGATACATACTCCGTTGAACTAATAGATCCAAACTCTGACATAGATTTCGAAACAATTTTCAACGTAGAAGTCAACTATAATGTAACGGTAATATTAGTAAGCGTAGAATATATTCCAAGACCCTACTTTACTATAACAGTTCCTGAAGTAGCACTTCCTGGTGATGACATTGTCATCCAGATCTTTCCACATCGTTATCCGGTATACGATCTATTTATTGAACCAAGAGAGTTATTTGAAGAAACAGAAGTAGTTTGGGGATGGTATGTTTACGCTAGATTGGTTGATCCATTAACTAACAACATAATCGATGAATTTGAAGGCTATAATGTAGCGAGAATTGTTGAAGACGTTGATGGAGACGGTGTTGGTGAAATATGGTTTGTAGTATCACTTAAAGCACCATTAACACTAGGTGTTGATAAAACTTATCGTGTTGATGTTAAACTATTTTTAGCAGTTATTGAACCGTATTCTGAGATAACTGGTGTAAATGTTGATGATCAAGGATGTTGGGTATACTTAGATTTGAATGGAACTGTTTATCGGAGAGGATTATCATCAGGTTTAATGATTGGTGGAGATCATCAGTTAGTAACTGTTCTAGGTTTACTCTACGGTAGTATTATAGATATTAAAGACGGTTTAGTATATATTAATACTACATTGAACAACTTAACTAGATTAATTAGTATCGACGTATTGCAGCTACTCAGAGCTATCAATGACACAACAGTACTGATACGTAACGATACTATTGAAATTAGAAGTACTCTAGGTAGATTAGAAACTAAGATTGATAATCTAATACAACTTGTTACAAATATTGACAACAATGTAACTCTAATACTCACGTGCTGTAGAGATGTTAAGAATATATTAGAAAGAGTAGAAACAACGTTGAATAACACTTATCTAATTGTAATGAGAATAGATGGTAATCTAAGTAATTTATTAAACATTGTTAATAATGAGTTATTGCCTAAATTCGCTGAACTATATAGAAATATCTCTGTTTTAATTAATGCTACTGGTGAGTATATTGTTGAGAACATAACTGCTGAAATGAGAGAACTTAATAGAACTGTGAGTATTTTAATTAATACACTTAGACAGGATATTAGTAATATGATTAGTTCAGCTGTTAATACCATACTGTATAGAATCGACGAAATTAATGCTAGCATAATATACTTTATTAACAAGAGTACGGAGAGAATAATTGGTTCAGTCGAGAGAGCTGTGGATGATATTATCTATACAATAACTCTGGAGATAAATTGGTTAAGAGAAAACTTGACTGGATTGATTAATGCTCGTATAGATGAGTTGAAACTATTTATCAATGATAACATTACAACGGTATTAACATCTATTAGAAACACTAATTTAACAATACACAATAGATTGAATGAATTAAAAGTATTGTTAACCGGTGTCAACGATACTGTAACAAGTATTCAAATAGGTATATTCACATTAAATACATCTATGAATAATTTAATCAATACGTTAAAAGAATTCTCCTCCGAAATGCGTATTAAGATCAGTCAATTAAATACTACATTAAATGGTCTAAGTAGTTTAGTGTTAACAGTCAAAGATACTTTAACTATAACAATTGTAGGAAATATCAGTACAATACGTAACCTAATAGAGACTTTAGGTACAAATACTAATAAAGAATTCAGTGATGTTAAAAGCGCAATTTCAGATCTATCAAACCTAGCAGTAAATATTAATTCAACACTAATAACCAAACTCAGTGATCTCGAGAGAAGTATCTCGGATAAGTTAGATGCAACAGCCGGTGTACTCAGTAGTAAGATAGATACAGTGGATCGTAAACAATCAGAAGGATTTGGTAGTTTAATGGGTAATTTATCACTATTCAGTCTAGCAATAATACTGCTAGAAGTAGTAATTGTAGGATTGATCGGATACAGTTTCACTAGAAGACCGGTAGGTTAAACGGATTTAAATCTTTTTTAAATATCAAATCTTTTTTCCTCTTCAACACTTCTTTCATATAAACTATTTCTATTAAGAAACTCGGTTTTCTGAAACTTTTACTTAAATTATGATTTAATAGAAAAATCATAGTTTAACTTATTTCTCTATAAGGGGGTTTGTTTTGAAACTCGAAGCTAGTTATTTATCTATAGTTTTAGTTTTATTAATAACAATGTTACTTACATCTAGTTTTATTAATTTAATAAACCATAGTGTTTCCAGTATCAAGAATACACTTAGTGGTAGTAGTAATAATGGAGAATGTATCTATATTTTTAAACAAGATTCTGTTAAAATAGTATTGATCAATAGAACATGTATGAATGGATCAGTGGTTTATATAGATACGGATATTGGAGAGATCTATTCTAACGAAGAATTTTCGCTGATCAAGACATATAGTGATAAATCTATTAGAATAATAACTAGAGAGGAGATCGTTATTGTTTAAAGGATTAACTAACTATCCTGTTTTCATATTAACACTAGTATCTCTTTTAGCGATAAGTTATCTATCAATCTATGTTCTCGAGAAAATACATAATGCTATTATCAACAACAACATTAATGTAGATACTGTTAAACTCGAGTATGTAATTAGAGATAGCGGTGTATATGTTAAAGTAAATGATAGTCAAGTAAATTACTTGTATCAAATAGTGTTGTTTCAAAACAATTCTCTGAAAATACGGAGATTAGATAGATTAGGAGATGTTTATGGTCCATTACTGTTAACTATTGATACTGCTGAAATATTCTTGATCCATCCTTCTAGGAAAACTATACTAGATTACCTGGTTACTGGTAGTATTAGAGATAAAATAGAAGTAGGGTTAGATAAATATCTACCACCTAGTATTGCAATATATCTGAATGAAAAAAGTATAGATTATTTAAAAACGATTAATGGTTCAAATAAATTCTATAGATTAAAACCAGTTACCTATACTAGAAGTTTTTTGATCGATAAAGACAGAATCTATACAATTACCGAGAATGATATAGTTATCAATGAAACAAGTATACCATTGATTCTATTAAATGAAACTACTATTGATCCGAATACTGTTGATCAAAGGTTTAAATTATTGATTAACAATTATGGTTATGTAGTTGAAAATAGAGAATATGTTTTAAATCTATATAGCTATATGAATAGATACTTAAGTTCTAGAAACATTTATTTCAGTAGATTGATAACAACTAATCCACAGTATTTAACGTATACGCTTAGTTTAGAAAATATTGTTTTTAATCAAGATGTATTTGTCAATACTAGTGTTTTCAATAGAGTTAATCAAGTAATTATTAGAGATATTTATGGCTATACTTATTCAGCTAATATTACTATGAAGATCTGGCTTAAGCTAAGCGATAAATACAGGATATTCTTAGGTAGTATAGATTTTAATACTGATATATTACCAAGTATTGTTTTAAACAACTGTAGTTTCATAGATAGCGGTAGTTATAGAGCTGAACTATTCATTGAATATGTAGTTAAATTACTACAGAACCCGATTGGACCAACATATTTTACTATAAGTCAAACGTTTTACGGAGGTTTTGAAGACAGAATATATATCAAATCCTATGTTTACGATAAACTAGCGATAGATCTCGGTGAATTCAATTTAATATATAAACCAATGTTTAATAACACAATTATTGAATTGAATATAACTGGTTTTCAAAACACTACAGGAGTTTTCTATATTGTTAACGATGAATTTGTTTCAAGTAATTTCTCGACAAACTATAGTGGTTTAAACAATGTTTTCGTAATAGATTGGGTTAAACCGAGTTCATTGTTAATTACTCCAATCCATGTAGATGTTTTAAGTATTGATGATTCTAAATACTATCTGTTGAACTCTAGTAGTTTTGTGAAAACATATGGAGTTTACATTATAAATAGTTATTCAAAAGCCACTTTATTGTTTAATCCAGCGATATATTTAGATAATGAATATATTTCTCTAAGAAATATTTCTGAAGTTAACATACTTATCGCTAAGATTAAAGTTGTTATAGTAAGGAATAATAGCTATGGTGAATACAGTTTTATTAGGAATATGTATGGATTGATAGTGGTTGAAGAAGTTGAGTATCGATATCCGTTAATTTGTATGTATAATTCTTATGGATTAATTTTCTCCATACATATTGAATACGTTGATGGATCTATTGATAGTTTTGTTTTAAATAACGATAGTTGTTTATTTATTGAAAACAATATTCTGAGTAAAGTAGAGTTAGTTTTCTTAAACAACTTCAGTGGTAAATATGTTTATTCAGTTAATAGTAATTCAATACTATTGATCTACGATAATAATAGATTTTACTCTTTAGAGTTGTTAAACGAGATCTTTGTTTTAAACAATGTATTTAAACTAGTTCGTATAGAAAATGGTTTTTATATATTGATTTAACAATACTTTCGCTCTCCACGGTAGATTATAAGGATTTTTATTAAAATAGAGGTGTTTTCATTGATTAGTATAGTAGAGTTTATACAGAATTTAATAGTAAGTATAACGATTGTAGCATGGATACTATTCTTCTTAACATGGGTTATTGGATGGGCTATTAAAGGTTCTCCAATTCCATTTATGAGAATTAAGAGAACTGGAGAGAGAATGATAGAAGATGCTATATGGGCTGCTTTCTGGTTAGCTATGGGGTCTACGGTTTTCGCTATAATAGCTTATATAGCTACTGTATTCTATCAGCCGCTGCCTGCTCCACCGACAATTTAGTTAATAGAGGTTTACCGATGTGGAGTTATTGATTGTAGCATTCTATTTATCTATTTTAACATACTATCTAGGTGTTCTTATTAAAATGATCCCTATACCTATCTATGGATTAAAGAAATGGAGTTCTCAATTAATGGTAGATGGTGTTTTCTCAGCAATACTTGTTTTCTCATATAGTACGATAAAATGGTTGATAACGTATATAGGTAGTATACTGGGTGTTGATTGGGATAGTTTCTATTCATGGTTCTATAGTGAAGTGACTATAGTTATTGGTTTAATATTTGTTTTGAAAACTATTGGTATTGGTTTATCAACTATTGGTTTAGATTTTTTAGCAAAATCTATTGTTTCACCATTAGTATCTAGTTTGACATATCTATTACTATTTTTATTCACATCGGTTGTTTTAATATCGATATTGATCACGGTAGCTGATAAAATACTAGCGTTAGGTTTAATACTACACGCTATTCCGTTTAGAATAACTAGAGCTAGTGGTTCATCACTCATAGCTTTAGTTATTGTTTTCAGTATAGGGACTCCATTGTTACCACAGTTTATATCACTATTTCCTGAAACATCGCGAATGCCGAGTAGTATTGTATATGGTTATTGTTTAGCAAATATATACGTGTTCGATCACAGGAATATGTTGATTCCATATTATTTGTTTGAAACATATTCTATAGATAGTAACGAACTATTAGCTAGATATTCGGCGGATTCTAATGGTATAGTTAATGCAACGAGTTTTGAGAAAGGTATACCTAGTAGTGAACAAGTTGTTTACATTAAACTAGCTGGCTACTACTATAGAACGGTTATTAATCCCAAGAACCAATCTAGTATAGGATTATCCTACTTAAACATTAGTTTTAAAACAGATAATTTAATAATACTTAGACCTATAAGATTTGTATCATTATTTAACTATAGTTCACTAGATGTATTATCGTTTACTAATACAAGCGTTTACTATAGAGTAGTATCTAGTGAGAATTCGTATTTCATCGTTGTTGGATATTTATCTGATAACATATACGTCTATGTTAATAATACTTTTAGACAACCATCGTCTACTTTAAGCTACGAATGGGGTGGGTGTTATTTTAAAGCATATAAATATTCTCTACCAGAAGGAGTTCACTATGTATACGTTATCGTAAATGGTAACTACTTCTGTAAGCCGTATTTTGAAGAAAAATATTATGCTCGAGATACTCTGGGTTTGAATGTTGATGAAATAGTTTCTATTACATATCCAGTATCTATTCTCGTATTTAAACTATTCATAGCTCCTGTTGTATATTTAGGAATACTGTTATCGGCAACAGTATCATTATCTAGATTGCTTGGAGGTTCTTCTCCTAGAATAATAAGAGTAATGGTGAGTGGTGTGTGAACATAGAGTTAATTATATGGTTAATGATTGTATTAATTACAGTATTCTATGTAACAACTGGTTCGAATATTGTTCTATTAATTGTATTCATAAGTATAATTGTTTTCTTAAAAATCATCATATGGTTGATTAAAAATGATTTTTTTAAAGAAAATTCTAGAGAAAATAGAAAATAGACCTGATGTAGATTTTGAAATTAAACCACCTGATTTAATAATAAAGAATAAGAGTAATGTGAATGTGATTAGATTTTTAATAGTTGATGAAGCTGATTTTGGATTAAATACTTCTAGTAGTGAGGAGATTAAGAGATTTGTAGAAACATATTCTAGTATTGTTGAGAAACTACCAGAGGGTTCTGAGATCAAGGTTATTAAACAAAGTATTGATTTAAACAAGTATATTAGTAGATTGAGTAATGAAATACTTAATTTAAAAGCAACGATCGATGTTGTTGAAGAACCTCATGTTAAGCAGAGAGCTCTTGTTAAACTCAGAGTTCTCGAATCTATATATGAGTATATTCTACGTGGAAATAGTGTTGTGAGATTAAATATGATTATTAAGATAAGAGGTTCTGGTAGAACTGTTAGTGAAGCTATTAGTTCTGTATCAACTATATCGAGTATTGTGAAAAATCTATTGTTGAATGAGTTGAAGCTTAGAGTAAGAGATGCTAGTAGTAGAGATATTAATAGGATTTTGAAATACGAGATTGGTTTGAAACAAGAAATTAATGTTAAGAATATAGTTTTGGATACTCATAGAGTTTCGAGTTTACTCCCCATACCTGTTAGTAAGAAACCCGATATTAGTGATAATGGTTTACTAATAGGTTTAGATATCGAATCAAACTGGCCTGTAGTGATACCTTATAGTGTTTTGAATAAACACGTTCTAGTTATTGGTCCAACGGGGAGAGGTAAGACTACACTATTAGCATCTATTATCGAAAATATTGTTGTAGATAGTGGTATTAAAGTAATGGCTATTGATTTTAAAAGTGATTTGATTAAATATATTGGAAAAGGATTGGTAGAGATAGCGACTCCTCAAGACTATCCGTTAAATATTGTTTATAAACCGGATTTTATAGAGTCTATTGAATGGTCTTTAATTGTTTCAGATATTCTATCTAATGTTTTAAAAATAGATCAAAGTTATTTAGTTAAAATTCTAGTTAAGATAGTGAATAGGAAAAACAATAGTGTAGAAAATAGTGATTTGTTAATAGATAAAGACTTGTCGATACTATCTCCAGCAATAGAATTGCTTACGAGTAGACCTAACTATAATGGGTTGAAGAAGATTATTAATGAGAACGTAGTTTTTGATCTAAGCGGTCATGGTTCTGCTTTTCAAAATACTTACTGTGGATTACTTCTATATTTGTATAAGAAAATTGTTTTTGAAAACAATAATGTTAATCGATTGATAGTTATTGATGAAGCTTGGCGTATAGGTAGTTTAAGAATACTGCTAGAATTAGTTAAAGAAGGTAGGGGTAGAAATATAGGTGTAGTAATGTCAACACAAAATCCGAGTGATCTACCTAGAGAGATTATTGAAAATACACATTTGTTAATAATATTTGGTTCTCCGAACGAAGATTATCGTGAGAGTATTAGGAGAATACTTGGTTTACCACATAGTTTAGTTAGTAAACTAAGTTATCTAAATATAGGTGAAGCAGTGTTATTGAATGCTCTTGATCCACATCCTGTTTTAATTAGAATCAAGCCATCGCAGGGTTTTCAAAACATTAATTTAAATAGAGATTAAATTATTTATGAAAAAGATCTCTCTCAGTATTAAATCTAGTATCTAATATATTCTTTACTACTATATTGGTTTAAACTACTATTTTAAAATAAATTGGATATAGTAAAGTAGGTTGTTCTAATATATGTAGAAACTATTTATCCTAATTCAATATTTTTGAAAAATATTGTTTATTAACGATTATCTAATTGTTGATAAAAATATCTCATATAGATAGTATTTGTTAATATTCTTGGGAAACAATATTGATTCTCTTTATTCAGTTTTAAATAATTATTTCGTTATTAGCAAGATTTATTACTCCTAAAGACTTAATCCTAGATGTGATGTGATGAAAGGTGGGCTTAACCGATTACTTGAATGGTGAGTGCGGTCGTATCTGATTAGCTGAGAGGTGGATTATATGGGTGGTAGGCAGAGAACTAGTTTATTCTTTGTTAAGGAAAGGAAGATGGAGAAGACTAGTGAGAAGAGTAGAGAGAAGAGTGGTTCTAAAACTAGTGGTGAGAAGAGTGAGAAGAGTAAATGACTAGTTTTTCAATAGCTATTCCTTCTAGTATATTAAGTGTTGAACCTGATTTATTGTTTAAAACTATTAGAATACATCAGGTTATAAGATATTGTTCTATATTCAGGGTTTATAAAATAGTTGTTTATAGAGACCCCTTTACTAATCTCAGTGAACATTTTGAATACGTGGTATTATTTAGTAAAATAGATAGATTTATAAAAACTCCGCCTTATTTACGTAAGAAGCTTGTACCACTTGATGATGATTTGAAATATGTCGGTGTTCTACCGCCTCTTAGATTGCTAATTTATAGTGTTTCTAAGAAAGGAATTATTGGTGAGAAAAGGCTTGGAGTTATTGTTGAAAACGATTGTGTAGATATTGGTTTAAATAAATGTTTTAAAATTACTGATTATAATAATTGTAGTTATAGTGATGAATTGATAACTGTTGAAATAGTTAGCTTAGATCCACCTTTAGTTAAATGTATAGACGATAATATATATAGAGGACCTGTTTTAGAGTATAGTAATTCGTTTAGTTCAGCGATTGATGTTTTAAAGAGAGAATCGGATCTACTCATAGCTACGAGTAGAAGAGGGGTTGTTCCGAAAACTAGTGATTTGTTGAAACTAAGTGGTTTCAATAAGATAACGTTGTTTTTCGGTTCACCACATTATGGTTTATACGAGATTGCTGAGAGAGAGAATATTGTTTTAGAAAACGTTTTCGATTACGTATGGAATACTATACCGAGACAAGGTGTTAAAACTGTTAGAACCGAGGAGGCGTTAATATCTACTTTAGCTATTCTAAACATCATAGTTTAAAAATAGATTAACAATAGATTTAATAAGTTTTATAAAATGTTTATAAGCATTAATTAGTAGGGTGTGTTATCGATGGGTCATAGAAAGACTGAAGCGCCGAGACACGGCAGTCTCGGTGTTAGACCGCGTAAAAGAGCTTCGAGAATAGTTCCACGTATTAAGAAATGGCCTAGTGAATCATGGTTTGAAATAGTTGTTAAGAGAATAGGTGTTGAAGAAGCTAGTAAACTGGGTATTGTTGTTAAACCAGTTTTACTTGCTTATCCTGTTTATAAAGCCGGTATGAGCCATGTGATACTGATTGATAACAGGCCTCATACGTACACTAGTGGTAGAGAAGTTTTTAGACCAGTAACTATACTGGATTCTCCTCCGATTCTAATTCTAGGTATTCGTGGATATGGATATGATGAGACACGTGGTTTATACACTATTGGTGAAGTATGGAAATCTCCTGTTGAATCACTTGTTGAATTATATGAGAAGAACTATTCCGAGAACATATTCATGAAGTATAGTGTAAAAGATATTGTTAGAAAATACTTGAAGGGTTTGAGAAAAACTATTCCAACAATGGTTAAACCAGTTGAAGACAGTGAATATGGTTATAGATTTATAGATACTAATTGGGATAAGAAACTCGAAGACCTGAGATCGGAGGAAATAGTTGATATTAGAGCAATTGTATCTACAATACCTATTCTATCAGGTATTGGTAAGAAGAAACCAGAGATACTTGAGATTAAAGTGGGGGGTGGTGATTTGAGCGATAGATTCAAATACTGTGAGAGTATTTTGGGAAGATATGTTACGGTTAAAGATGTATTAGTTAATGGTCAATACGTTGATGTAATCGGTGTTACTAAAGGTAAGGGTTTTCAAGGAGTTATTAAGAGATTTGGTGTTAAAGAACTCCCGAGATGGCATAAGCATAGAAAGGGTAGTAGGAAGATTGGTTCTAGAAGCCCTGGTTTTGGAACAATGAGTGAAACACCTCAAGCTGGTCAAACCGGTTTCCACAGGAGAACTGAGTATAATAAGAGAGTTTTGAAGATAGGTGATTACGGCTGGGAGATTGTTCCTAAAGGTGGTTTTCTAGGATATGGTTTAATATATGGTAATTACGTTATGTTAGAGGGTAGTGTTATAGGTCCGCGTAAGAGATTGCTTGTTCTAAGACATCCTATTAGACCACCTATTAAGTTGACAATCGAGCCTCCTAGAATAGTATATTATAGTCATGAGAGTAAACAGGGTGTTTAAAATGATTTCACCAATAATCATACCCTATGAACTTGTTGAGAAGAAAACATATCTCTACGACGCTAACGGTGAGAGAATAGGTGAAATTATTTTACCCAAGATATTCAGTATTCCGGTTAGAAGAGATTTGATTAGAAGAGCTTTCCTCTCAGCGTTTACAGCGATGATCCAGCCTAAAGGTAGAGATCCGTTAGCCGGTAGGAGGACTACGGCTAGGTCTTGGGGTGTTGGATATGGTGTTGCTCGTGTACCGAGATTGAGAACTGGTAGAGCGATGTTTGTATCTTTTGCTCGAGGAGGTCATTTAGCTTTTGTTCCTAGACCTGATCGAGTGATACATGAAGAGATTAATAAGAAAGAAAGAATTTATGCAATATTATCAGCACTATCTGCTACATCTGTTAAAGATATTGTTCGTAAACGTGGACATTTGTTTGAAGCTGAATTATTACCCGTGATTATAACTGATGATGTTGAAGATAAGATTAGTAAAACGAGAGAAGCTAGAGAGTTTTTGGTGAAAATAGGTGTTTGGAAAGATATTGAGAGAAGCTATGAGAGAATAAGGATTAGAGCTGGTAGGGGTAAAATGAGAGGTAGGAGATATGTTGAACCGAGAAGTGTTTTATTCATACTAACTAATTACAACAAGTCTTTTGCTAAAGCTGTTAGAAACTTTCCAGGAGTTGATGTAGCTACGCCCGGTAATCTAAGTATTTTACACTTAGCTCCAGGTGGTGAACCAGGTAGATTAACAGTATTTACTAAAACTGCTTTTGAAGAAATAGCTAGGAAATACAGGGTGATTACTCTATGACAATAGATGTTTATAAAATACTTATTAGACCGGTTCAAAGCGAGAAAGCATTAGCTCTTATCGATAGAGAGAATACGTTAGTATTCATAGTCGACCTTCATGCAACTAAACATGATATTAAGAGAGCTGTTGAATCAATATTTAACGTTAAAGTGTTAAAAGTTAGAACGCTTATAACAAGTGATGGTTATAAAAAAGCATATGTCAAACTAGCTCCTGAGTATAAAGCAATAGATATAGCTACACAACTAGGTATAATGTAAAGGTGGTTTTGAATGGGTAAGAGAATTCTTGTACAGAGAATGGGTAGAGGTTCTCCTACTTTCAGAAGCCCCAGTCATTTGAGAAAAGGTGTTGCTAAATATCCACCATTACCTTCAGAAATTACTCTTAAAGGTAGAGTTGTTGATCTAATACACGATCCAGGTAGATGGGTTCCATTAGCTAAAATAGTTTTAGAAAATGGTGTTGAATTCCTTGTTCCAAGTGTTGAAGGAATGTATGTTGGTCAATTAATTGAAATAGGTCCGGAAGCGAAGATCTCTAATGGAAACATATTACCTGTAGGTAAAATACCTGAAGGTACACAGATATCTAATATTGAAAAAAGACCTGGTGATGGAGGGAAATTTGTTAGAGCCTCGGGTACATATGCTGTAATATTAAGTAAGAGTGGTGGTAAAACACAAATTCAATTACCTAGCGGTAAAATAATTGAAGTATCTAGTGAAGCTAGAGCTATGATTGGAGTAATAGCGGGCGGTGGTAGACCCGAGAAACCGCTTTTAAAAGCTGGTTTCTCATATCATAAATGGAGAGTTAAAGCTAGGAAATATCCTCGTGTAAGAGGTTTAGCAATGAATCCTGTATCGCATCCACACGGCGGTGGTAGACACGTTGGTAGACCAACGACTGTAGCTAGAAACACTCCTCCGGGTAGGAAAGTAGGACATATATCTGCTAGGAGGACTGGTAGAAGAAAAGGTAGTGCTGTATAGTTTTCAACTATTTCTTTTCATCTCGATAATGTTTTATAAAACTCTTTATAGGAATAAATAATTCTTAGATAAACTATTTTATTATGACAACAGGTCTTTAGAAATGGATTTAAACGATCCTATTGTTAAAAAAGTGTATGAAATATATGGTTCTGTTATTAGAGAGAAAAAGCCAGTTAGGAATCCGGAAGAAATGCTACGAGCTCTCAGAGAAGAATATAAATTAATTGTAAAACCACATATTGTCTACTTAACGGTATCTGCATTTATGAATAATAGACCTGTTTTATTCGAAGGACCTCCGGGAACTGGTAAAACTGAGATAGGTGAAGCTATTTTAACACTATGGAGTGGTAAATCAGCATTTGTACTACCATGTAGTGAAAACTATGATGAGTACAGAGTCATAGGTGATTTTCATCCCGCTATAGCTATGGCTAAGGGTTTTAACGAAGAAAGTTTTGTACCAAGACCATTATTGGCTGCTTTAATACTAGATACGGGTGTGTTAATAGATGAGATTAGAAGGAGTAGTGAAGAATTCCAAAACCTACTACTAGATATTATTGATAAAAGGAGAATAATTATACCAGAACTTAAAAAAGTCTATGTACAGAAGAGTTCTGGTTTTCAAATAATATTCACTAGTAATCCACTAGATATTGCTCAAAATGAATTAAGCGATGCTTTTCTACGTAGAGTTATTAGAATTGATTTCACATACCCTTCTCTCGAAGAAGAATATGAAATAATAAAACTGAGACTAGGTAATTTGATAGAGAGATTAGATAATACGATAATTTCTAAAGCATTGAAAGTTATTAGAGAATTGAGACAGAAAGCTGTTTATAAACCAGGTACAGCTGAACTAGTATCGTGGCTTACATTAACAGCAATTCTAGCTGAATCTAAAAATAAATCTAAAGCAGAATTAATTGAATTACGTGAAGCAGGTTTAGCTACATTACTTAAAAACAGTGAGGATAGTGATCTCTTAAATGAACTCTTATGACTATATTGATTTAATGAATAGTATGAAGGATCACATAGATAGTTCTTTTTCAGAAATTTATAGTTACTTATCAAGGATCGAGAAGAGAACTATTGATAGAGATCTAGTATTTATTAAAATGTTTTTGACATTAAAGAGTATTGTAAACAACGATGAATTGGAAAAATATTTAATTAATGAATTGATTAAAACGCTTTATTCAAACAATGTTTTGAAAAAAGAAAATATTGATACATTTAATGATAGTAAGATAGTATATAGTAGTAATATGAGGATTTTGAAGAAAATACATGGTAGGAGAAATACAACTATTTCTCAAATACTCAGCGATAGAATTAATTTAACAGATATTCTAGACTATATATGGTTGAGAAAAGAAGGTTATTTAAATAAGAAGAGTAATGGATTATACGTGAATCCATCTATACATAGATTAGTTCAAAGTGATGGAAAGAGAGTTATTAATTATAGAGATGTGGTAAAGTATTTAAACGAGATTCCAAGTAGATTCTGGAAAAATTTGTTAAGTAAAGATTTTCTAAAGAATCTGAATAACAGGGATTTTATTGAACTTCTAGATAAGGTATATGGTTATAATAGTAGTATCGATCAAGATATTGTAAGTGAAATAGAACGTAGGTTTGAAAATGGATGGATTCCTGACTGGAATACTTGGTTGAAAATTGAGAAGAAGATTAGAAATAGTTTGTTTAATAACAGATATCTTGGTCCATATAGTTTTAAATGGATTGAACCCAGTTGTTTAAGTAAAAGTATGTGTAATAGATTGATTAGTGATCTAAATAATCTACCGCTCAGAGATAAATGGAGATTAATATCAAGTATTTGTAATAGTAGTAAATACGATAATTTACTCGAAAAGCTTGACCCGATAACATTATCTGTTGTTAAAAACTTTAGTAAACATAACGTATCTATTAAAAATAAAGCATTGATCGGTCAGAGTATTGTTAACTACGTGAATTACTTGATAAGCGGAGAGTCTTCTTATTTAGAGTATTCTAAATATATTTTAACAAAAATAGATGTTGAACAACTAGATCCTCGTTTAAAACCATTATACCGATCGCTGTTGAGCGGCGATTATAAATATATTTCAAAGTTTTTAAGTAGAATGTATGGTATTGATACTGTTGAATTAATAGCTAATAGTGTTTGGAATATATTTAATACGCGTGGTGTTAACCAGGAAGTATTATGGAGAGCTGTAAAAATTAGCTATGAGATATTGAAATATAGATTGAAGGGTTTAGGATATGCGAGTAAATATAAATATTCTAGTATAAGGGGTAGACTTGTCGTTAGAAAAACCGTATTCAATATTATACGCAGTAACTATACTTTAATTAGAGAGACTAGAGATAAAGAGGTTAGATTGATCTCTGTTGTTGATACTAGTGGTTCAATGATTAAATACTCTTTATGGACTATATTGGCGTTGTCTTCAATAATACGTTTCGTTAAATTTATTTATTTATTCTCAGATAAAGTGGTTTATTCGAAACCACCCCGTTCTTTCACTAAACCAATTTTAATCAAATATCTTGAGAATTTATTTATAGAAGGGTTTAAAGGATATACAAATATTTCCAAGGTTTTCCGTGAATTAAGGAAACATGTTTGTAGAAGAGATGTTGTAGTATTAATCAGTGATCTTGAACAAACTGTTCCAGATAAAGACCCGGTTTTAGAGATTAAGAGTTTTCTTGAATCAACTGGTTCTAGATTAATTATCTTCACTCCTCCTCGTCATAGCTATGAGACTCGTTTGAAACTCGAGAACATCGGTGTTGATGTAGTAGTTGTTAGAGATCCTTCTAGTATATCTAAATTGTTGAAAAAGAAACTAAATCTTAAAATATGACTAAATACATTTTTCACACAAGATAAGTCTTAGATACTTAGTGTTAACTAGTATTATTTAGTAAACGGTGGTTGATTTAATGACTACTAAACTAGATATTCCACCGGAGTGGAGGAGGTTTAGATACAGAGGTAAGAGTATTGAGGAATTATTAAACATGCCTATGGATGAGTTTATAGAACTGCTTCCAGCTAGGCAGAGGAGGAGTTTGAAGAGAGGGTTTACTAAAGCTCAGATTAAGCTATTAGCTAAGCTACGTAAGGTTAGACAAGAGAATTCAAATAAAGTTGTTAAAACACATGTTAGAGACTTAGTTATACTGCCTGAAATGATTGGTTTAACTATAGCTGTTTATAATGGTAAAGAATTTATTCCTATAAAAATCGTTCCAGAGATGATCGGGCATTATTTGGGCGAATTCAGTATAACTACTAAGAGGGTTCAACACGGTGAACCGGGTCTTAAAGCTACGCGCAGTAGTTTACATATATCGTTGAAGTAAGGTGTCTACTATGCCGACATGGCATTATTCATATAAAGTAAGAGATGAGAGTAGAATAGCTAAAGCAGTTTACTTAGATATACCTGTTTCTGTTAAGATAATGCGTGAAGTAGTAGCTGCTATTCGTGGTTTGAAAACAAGTGAAGCTAAGAAACTGCTTGAAGATGTTATTAAGTTTAAACAAGCTATTCCATTTAAGAGATATAAGGGTAAGATAGCTCATAGAAGAGGTTTAGCTGATAAGTACAAGTGGCCTATTGGTAGATATCCTGTTAAAGCTGCTAAATATATACTAGAGTTGATCAATACTGTTGAAGCTAATGCTGAAAACAAGGGTTTGGATAGAGAGAAATTAGTTATAAAACACATAGCTGCTCATAAGGGTTTGACTCTTAAGAGATATATGCCTAGAGCTTTCGGTAGAGCTACTCCTAAATTTAGGAGGACTAGTCATGTTGAAATAGTAGTTGAAGAGGCGAGGACTTGATGACTGGTTCTCGTGTTAAACGAGTATTTATTGATTATAGTATTAAGAGAGCTATGATCGACGAGTTTTTAGCGAATTATTTTAAAGACGCTGGTTACTCGCATGTTGAATTACATAAAACACCGACTGGTTACCGTGTAGCTATTTATGCTGAATACCCTGGTCGTATAATTGGTCGCGGTGGGAGTGTTATTAAGAAATTAACTACTATTATGCAGACTCATTTTGGTTTAGAAAATGTGAATATTTCTGCATCACCTATATCTGATTCTGATTTAAACGCTAGAGTTGTTGCTTTTAGAATAGCTAGAGCGTTGGAGAAAGAGATACCTTATAGGAGAGTTGCAATGGCTATGCTTAGGAGAATAATGAATGCTGGAGCTGTTGGTGCAGAGATTGTTATTAGTGGTAAACTGAGAGCTGAGAGAGCTAGGTATGAGAAATTCCGTGCGGGTAAGATATATAAAGCTGGTGAAATAACCGAATATATCGTTGATAGAGCTGTTGCTAAAGTTCTTCTAAAACCAGGTATTTACGGTATTGAAGTCATTATAGTCAAACCAGGTATAATGACTCCAGATCAAATCGAGTTAACTAATGTTAAACCAAGTGAAATAGAGTCTACTAGTGTTGAGAATAAAGGTGAGTAGTTTATGAAACCAGATGATATTAGAAAAATGTCTCCTGAAGATAGGATTAGTAAATTAAATGAACTGAGACTTGAGTTGGTTAAATTGAGAATGCAGTCTCGAGTAGGTACTTTGAAGAATACTGCTAGGATTAGGAATATTAAGAGAGATATTGCTAGAATACTCACTATTATGAGAGAAGAAGAGTTAGGTATTAGAAGGGAGTAGTTATGAAACATAGTGTTAAAAACATATTTTTTCACGAATTAATTGGTTTAGATATAGAATTGATCGATTACCCTGATACGAAACTTGTTGGTTTGAAAGGTAGAATTATTGACGAAACACGTAAAACAATTGTTGTTGAAACAAATGGTAGGATAGTTAGAGTTTTTAAGGAGAATAGTATTTTAAAAATAACCATCCCTAGTGGGGAAACAGTATTAGTTAGAGGATTTGAATTAATGGGTAGACCTGAGGATAGATTGAAGAAAATAGTTAAACGGGGTTGAGAATGAGTAGTGTTAATAATATAGGTATAGCTGGTTTAAAACCTCCTGAGAAAACATGTAATGACCCGAAATGTCCATGGCATGGTTATGTTAAAATACGTGGTAAGTTGTTGAGAGGTATTGTTGTTAAAGCTAGAATGCAGAGAACTATTGTTGTTAGACATGATTATCTACATTATGTTAAGAAATATAGAAGATATGAAAAAAGGCATTCACATATTCATGCTCATAATCCTCCATGTATAAGCGTTAGTGAAGGTGATGAAGTTTTAATAGGTGAGACGAGACCTCTTGCTAAAACAGTTTCATTTGTTGTTCTACAGGTTTTGAAAAAGAGTGGTGAGAAATAATGGTTAAGAGAGCTACTGGTAAACCAGCTTTCTCGAGACGTAGAGTGAATACAGGTTTACAAGTTGGTTCCTATGTTAAAGTAGCTGATAATAGTGGTGCTAAAGAAGTGCTCATCATAGGTGTACCTGGTTATAAAGGTAGATTGAGGAGAATACCTCCAGCTTCTGTCGGAGACTTAGTTGTCGTTAGCGTTAAAAAAGGTACTCCTGAGATGAGGAGACAAGTGTTTAGAGCTATTGTTATTAGACAGAAAAGACCCTATAAGAGACCCGATGGAATATGGGTTTCGTTTGAAGATAACGCTGTTGTCATAATTACGCCTGAAGGTACGCCTAAAGGTAGTGAGATCAGAGGACCTGTTGCTAAAGAAGCTGCTGAAAGATGGCCTCAGATAGCTAATTTAGCAACGATTATTGTATAACGGTGTTCTATGTTGTCACGTTCTTTATCTATTAAACCGGGTAAACAGAGAAAAGCATTGTTCAATGCACCATTGCATTTACTGAGGAAACTATTCAATGCACCTCTTAGTGATGAATTGATGGAAAAATATGGTGTTAAAAGACTACCTGTTAGAAAAGGCGATGTTGTACGCATTATGCGGGGTAATTGGAAGGGTCATGAAGGTAAAGTTGTAGATGTAGATACTAAAAGAGTTAGATTATATATTGAAGGTGTTCAGATGAAGAAAGCTGATGGTTCACCAGTATTTTACCCTATTCATCCTAGTAAAGTAATGATTATTAAATTAGATTTAAGCGATCCGTGGAGAAGGAAGATTATTGAGAGAAGGAAAAGGGTTGTTGCTGAAGAAAAGCTAGTAGAGAGTAGTGGTGGTTTGTAATGGGTAGAATGGGTGGTAGTAGACATTTAAAGACATTTGCAGCACCTAGTTTCTGGCCAATATTGAGGAAAAAATATAAATGGGTTGTAAAACCGATTCCAGGTCCTCATTCGATAAATAAATGTATTCCACTACTACTTATAGTTAGGAATATTTTAAACTATGCTAAAACAAGTAAAGAAGCACGTGCTTTAATAGCTGAGGGTCATTTTAAAGTAGACGGTAGAGTTAGAAGGAATTATAAATACCCTGTTGGTTTAATGGATGTTATTGAAATAATAGATACTAGCGAATACTATAGAGTAATACCAGTTCCAGGTAATGTTTTAGGATTAATACCTATTACGAGAGATGAAGCTAGATTTAAACTCTGTAGAATCGAGAACAAGACTACTGTTAAGAATGGTCATATTCAATTGAATCTACACGATGGTAGAAATTGTTTAATCAAAATCAGCGATCCTAGGAATCCAGTTGAAGACATGTATGAAACTCTAGGTACTTTGAAGCTTACAATACCAGATCAGGTTATTGAACAATATATTCCATTGAAAGAAGGAGTTATAGCTATAATTAGCGGTGGTAGAAACGTTGGTAGAGTCGGTAGAATAATATCTATTCATAAAAGTATGCGTAGATATAGAAGTATTGTTACATTAGAAGATAAATATGGTAATAGATTTCAAACAAGTCTAGACTACGTTTTCCCAATAGGTGAAGAAAAACCATTGATAAAACTACCTGAAGAAGCTTGGTGAAATCATGACGCTATCTGTTGAAAAGATTAATGAATATATCGCTAAATGGGAGAAGAATCCAATGTCTAAACCAAGAATAGCTAAAGTTACTGTAAACATATCTGTAGGTGCTGCAACGGATAGATTGAGTGGTGCAATGAAAGTTTTAGAAGAATTGACTGGTCAGAAACCAGTACCTAGAAAAGCTAAGAGAACTATTAAAGACTTTGGTATTAGAAAAGGCGAGAATATAGCGGCAATCACTACTCTACGTAAGCAGAAAGCTATTGATTTTCTGAAAAAAGTATTCAGTGTTCTAGGTAATAGATTGAATGCATCTTGTTTCGATAATTTCGGTAATTTCACTATAGGTATTAAAGAACACATTGTTTTCCCAGGTGTTAAATACGATCCGGAGATCGGTATCTTCGGTATGGATATAGCTGTAACTATTGAGAAACCCGGTTATAGAATAATTAGGAGAAAGCGTTGTAGGAAAAAACATATACCTTTGAGACATAGGGTTTCAAGAGAGGAAGCAATGGTTTTTATTAACAGAGAGTTCGGTGTTGAGATTGTTTAGGTGATTTAAATGGGTAAATACACAGCTCCTAAAATAAGAAAATTCGGCAAAGGATCGCGTAAATGCAGAAGATGTGGTTCTAGAGATGCTGTGATACAAGCGTATGGATTAATGCTTTGCAGACAGTGTTTTCGAGAGATAGCTCCTCTTCTAGGTTTTAAGAAATATAGTTAATAAGTGTGTTTGTATATGAACATGGTTTAAGGGATCTGTATGGTTGTATTAGATCCTTTGGCTAATGCTTTATCAGCAATACAGAATGCTGAGATGAGAGCTAAACCTGAAACGATACTCTGGCCTGCTTCGAAACTAGTTATCAATGTACTTAGAGTTATGCAGAGAGAAGGATATATCGGCGAGATAGAGTATATTGATGACGGTAGATGGGGTAAGATTAGAGTACAATTACTAGGTAGGATTAATAAAGTTGGCGCTATCAAACCGAGATTTCCAGTTAAATACAGAGATCTAGAAACTATGCCTCACTGGTTGAGGAAATATCTTCCAGCTTATAATATCGGCATATTGATAATATCTACTCCTAAGGGAGTGTTGTCGCATAAAGAAGCTGTTAATCTGAAAACTGGTGGTGTTCTACTAGCATATGTTTATTGAGGTGTTATATAAATGAGTAGTAAGAAAGTACATGTTTACGGAGAAATAGTTATTCCAGATAATGTTGATGTAAACGTTGATGGGTTTAAAATAACTGTTAAAGGACCTAAAGGAATTTTAACTAAAGATTTTTCACACGCTAAAGGCGTTTTAATTAGAAGAATGGATAATAGATTAATTATTGAATCATATTTTACTAATCGTAAGAAGAAAGCATTAATTGGAACAATAGCGTCTCATATTAAAAACATGATAATTGGTGTTACTAAGGGATATAGATATAAGTTGAAAATAATATTCTCACACTTCCCGATCTCTGTTGTCGTTGATAATGTTAATAGAGTTGTTAGGATTAAAAACTTCGTCGGCGAGAAATCGGATAGATTAGCTAAAATAATCGGTGATGATGTTAAAGTTAGAGTGGAGGGTGATGAAATAATTATTGAAGGAATAGATATAGAGCATGTTGGACAAACAGCAGCTAATATCGAATTAGCTACTAAGATTAGAGATAGAGATAGGAGAGTATTTGTCGATGGAATATATTTGTATGAAAGAGGTGTAGCTGAATGAGTAGTAGAGATGTTGAAAAAATCCTCGAGTTAAGAAAGAAGCTGAAGAGTAAGACTCCAGAGTTTCTAAGATACTTGTATTGGAAGAAACCAAAGTTTAGAAACGAACCTAAATGGAGGAAACCTAAAGGTATTGATAATAAAATGAGATTGAAGCTTAAAGGATATCCACCTTTAGTTGAAATAGGCTATAGAGGACCTAGAAAAGTACGTGGATTACATCCGTCTGGTAAAGTGCCTGTTGTAGTTCATTCTATTAAAGATATTGAAAAACTAGATCCAGGTAAACACATTATATATATTAGCTCATCAGTTGGTCTTAAAAAGAGAGAAATGTTAGTCAAAAATATTTTAGAAAAAGGATTTGAAATAGCCAATGTATCTAGTATTAAAACAAGCTAGTTTAGGTGGTTTTAATGACTAATCTATCTCTTCAAAAAAAGCTTGCGGCTGAAATACTGGATGTTGGTATTTCTAGAATATGGATAGATCCTAGTAGAGTAGATGAAGTTGTTGAAGCTATTACGCGTGAAGATATTAAGAGATTGATTAAAGACGGTGTTATAAGAGTTAAACCTATTCACAGCAATTCACGTGCTAGATGGAGGATAAGACATCTGCAGAGAAAGAAAGGTCGTAGAAGAGGTTATGGTAAGAGAAAAGGTGTTAAAACAGCTAGAATTGATGAGAAAGAAGTTTGGATGAACCGTATTAGGAAGATAAGGAGGTATTTGAAGTATTTGAGAGATAATAATGTTATCGATAGAAAAACGTATAGAAGACTATACATGTTAGCTAAAGGAGGAGTTTTCCATAGTTTAGCATCGTTAAGAACGTACATGGTTGAGAAAGGTATTTTGAAAGAGTAAAGGTGTATTAAATGGCTCGAGGCCCGAGATATAAAGTACCGAGAAGGAGGAGGAGAGAGGGTAAGACTAATTATTATAAAAGATATAGAATGGTTTTATCAAAACAATTGAGATTTGTTGTTAGAAAAACTAATAAATATATTTGGGTTCAGATAATAGAGTTTAAACCACAAGGTGATCACGTGATAGCTGCTGCTCATTCACAAGAGCTTGTTAAGAAATATGGTTGGCTAGGTGGTACTAAAAACACTTCTGCTGCTTATTTAACAGGATTATTAGCAGCTTTAAGAGCTATAAGTAAGGGAGTTAAATATGCTATACCTGATATTGGTTTACATGCTCCTGTTAAAGGTGCTAAAGTATTTGCAGCTATTAAAGCTGCGAACGATATTGGTTTGAAAATACCTTGTAGTGAAGAAGTGTATCCTAGTGATGATAGAATTAGGGGTGTTCATATTTCTAATTGGGCTCAAATGCTTTATGAAAAGGATCCTATTCTATATAATAGATTTTTCTCAATGTATTTAAAGAAAGGATTTGATCCGAGAAATATTGTTGAACACTTTAATGAGGTTAAAAATAGGATTATAGATGAATACAAGAGTGTTTTGGAGAAAAGGTGATTTAATTGTCTTTAATGACACCAATGCCTGCTGTTAATAAACAATTGCTTGAATCATGGATTCCGCGTACACGTGTTGGTAGAATGGTTGTTGAAGGGAAAATAACTAGTTTAAGAGAATTATTTGAACAAAACCTTCCTTTACTAGAACCCGAGATTGTTGACTATCTACTACCTGGTTTAAAATATATACGTTTAGATGCAGGTCTTGTACAGAGAGTTACTGATGCAGGTAGAAGAACTAGATTTAGAGTTGTCGTAGTTGTAGGTAATGAAGATGGATTCGTAGGTGTTGGTTCAGGTAAAGCTCCTCAGTATCTAGATGCTGTGAATAAAGCTGTTAGAAACGCTAAACTGAATATAACGCCGGTTAGAAGAGGATGCGGTAGTTGGGAGTGTAGATGTGGCGAACCACATAGTTTACCGTTTATAGTAAAGGGTAAATCAGGTAGTGTCGTTGTTGTTTTGAAACCAGCACCTAAAGGTACTGGTTTAGTAGCTGGAGATATTGCTAAAGCAGTTTTAAGAATGGCTGGTTTAAAAGATGTATGGACGGAGACGTTTGGTGAAACGAGAACAAATATTAATTTCGCTAAAGCTGTTGTAAATGCTTTGAGAAACACGTATAGATTTGTAACTCCGGGAGACTGGTCTAGAATTTAAAGGTGTTTTAACCGTGAGCGAACTATATGCTATAATCAGAATACGGGGTAGAGTAGACGTACCACCGGATGTTGAATATACTTTGAAACTCTTGCGTTTACATAAGAAATTTCATATGGTTATTTATCCAAGCGACCTACCTGGTTTGAAGAAAATGTTGTTGAAAGTTAAAGACTGGGTTACATGGGGTGAAATAGATTATAATACACTCGTTGAAGTATTGAAGAGAAGGGGTAGATTGGTTGGAAACAAGTTGTTAACAGATGATATTGTAGGTAAATTATTTGCTCAACAAGGTATTTCAAATATCGAGGATTTAGCGAAAGCCATTTTCGAGGGAAGAATCAAGTTACATAAACAGAGCTATATAAAACCAGTATTTAGACTACATCCACCACAAGGTGGTTTTAAGAAGAGTATTAAGAAACCTTATGGTGACGGTGGTGTACTAGGTTATAGAGGTAGAGATATTAATGAATTAATTATGAAGATGATCTAGTGGTGATTTATATGGTTGTACGTAAGAGGAGGAAGAGTAGGAGATTGCGTGGCAGGACTAGGACAATGGGTTGGGGACGTGTAGGTCAGCATCGTAAAAGTGGTAGTCGCGGTGGATTCGGTGCTGTAGGTATGCATAAACACAAATGGTCGTGGACAACGAGATACGCTCCTGATTGGTATGGTAAACGTGATTTTAAACCACCGTTGAGTACTAGAAGAAGCATATATGCTTTAAATCTAGATGAATTAAACGAAATAATTAGTAAGCTCATTGCTGAGAATAAAGCTGTACGCGAGGATGATAAAATAGTTATCAATATAGCGGAATTAGGTTTCAATAAACTACTAGGTAGAGGAGTGGTTAAATATCCATTGAAGATAATTGTTGAAGAAATATCGAGTAAAGCTAGAGAGAAAATAGAATCAATGGGTGGCGAAGTAGTAGTTATTAAAAAAAGTAGTGGAGAGTAAGATTAATTTTAACCGAAATAAGTTCTTACCTTTTTAAAAAATAATAAATAGTGTTTTACATACTTTTTAATAAGTTTATTTATGAAATAAATCTAAATGGTGTTGTATACAATTGGGTTTACTGGATATAATGGCTAAAATAGCTGATTATATACCGACTGTTGAGAAACCTAGAGTAAGACCTGGTTTATATGAAAGATTAATGTGGACACTCATTGCTCTCATTATATACGTTATTATGGCTAATACGCCTCTCTACGGTATTGAAACAAGAGGTGCTCAACAAATACTGCTTGTACAAATAATTTTTGCTTCAAATAGAGGTACGTTGATGGAACTAGGTATTGGTCCAATTGTTACAGCTGGTTTAATAATGCAGATCCTTGTTGGAGCTAAAATAGTTGATCTTGATTTAACAAATCCTGATGATAGAAAAAAATTCACAGCAGCTCAGAAAACGTTTGCACTACTCTTAGCGGGTATACAGGCTTCAATGTTTGTCATAGCTTGTCATTACTGGGAGTTGCGTGGACCTAATCCGATATATAACTGTGCTGCTCCTGTTTTAACTAGAGTATTCGTGGGTTTACAATTATTCATAGCTACTTATTTCGTTATACTGCTTGATGAAATGATACAAAAAGGATGGGGTTTGGGTTCAGGTGTATCCTTATTCATACTAGCTGGTGTAGCTAATACTATTGTTTGGAACATTATTAGTCCAATATCTATTGAAGGCGAACCGCATGGTTTCATACCTTATTTAGCTTACGTTTTATCAACTGGTGGTAGTTTTAATAACATATTGCTTAGAGCCGGAGGCAGAGATTTAATTGGTTTAATAGCTACGATCGTTATTATCGTTATGTTAGTGTATTTAGATAATATGAGAGTTGAGATACCGATTACTTCACCTAGATTACGTAGTATAAAATCGAAAATACCTTTAAAATTCCTATATGTAACCAATATACCAGTATTATTCGTTGGAATACTCTATGCTGATATAATGGTTTTCGCATCATTGTTTAGAACATATCTTCGTGGAGTTGTTCCAGAGTTTATCGTAGACTTTATCGCTAAATATGATGAAAACAATAGATTAGTTGGTGGTTTAGCATACTACTTAGCTTCACCGAATGGATTACTAGGTGCTATGAGTGACCCAACTCATACTGTTCTATATAGTATCGGCGTTCTCGGTTTAGCAACGTTATTCGGTATAATGTGGGTTGAAATATCGGGTTTAAGTGCATCAGCTCAAGCAGAAGAATTGATTAAGAGTGGTATGGAGATTCCGGGTATTCGCCGTAATCCGAAAATACTTGAGAAACTTCTATCAAGATATATCTGGCCTTTGACAATACTATCAAGCATAATAGTTGCATTAATAGCTGTATCAGCAGATATACTTGGAGTTTACGGAACAGGCACTGGCTTACTACTAGCAGTAGGTATTGTACAACAATACTATGCTTTAATAGCTTACGAGAGAACGCTTGAAGCATATCCATTGCTTAAGAAACTAATTGGTCAGTGATATCTTAATAATAGTTTTCTCATAGTTAGATTTTTAATCCAATTAATTATTTTATTCTAGTTCTAGTATAGTATAGTATTTACATAGGGGTAGTATATTGCCAAGACCTGCTCTTAGATCTCGGAGTAAGAGAAGAGTTTATGTGAGAACACCCGGTGGTTTAACAACTATACACTACGAGTGGAGGAAACCGGGTGTAGCTAAATGCTGTATATGCCGTAAACCGTTAAGTGGTGTTCCAAGATTAAAACCAGTTGAATTAAGGAAGTTGTCGAGAACGGAGAAGAGACCTGAGAGAATATATGGAGGAGTTCTCTGTCCTAAATGTTTAACTAAGTTATTGAAGGAATCTGTTCGTTCGATCCAAGTACCAGTATCTTAACATAGTTTATCCTATATTTGAATGGTGTTAATTATTGGTTGTTATAGCTATTAGTGGTCCACCCGGTAGTGGTAAAACAACTATAGCAAAACTAGTTGCTGAATACTTTAAGCTAAACTATTTCTCAGCTGGAAGGGTTTTTAGAGAAATAGCTAGTATGAGAGGTGTTTCCATAGAAGAGTTAAGTATTATTGCTGAGAAAGATCCGAGTATTGATCTGGAAATAGATAAACGTAGTTATGAAGAAGCTTTGAAAGGAAACGTTGTTTTAGACGGTCATTTAACAGCATGGATAGTTAAAGATATTGCTGATTTTAAAATATATTTAACAGCACCTCTATTAATCCGAGTTTCTAGAATCTCGAAGCGAGATAATATTAGTTTTGAACAAGCTTTTAGACAAACAATTATTAGAGAGAATACTCAGTGGAAGAGATTTATCGAATACTATGGTATTGATACAAGAGATTTATCTATATTCAATCTCGTTCTAGATGTTAGTAAGATTAATATAGAGGAGACATTTAATATTGTAAGAGAGTTTATAGAGAAAAACTTAAAGTCTAAACAAGTAATCTAGTTGTTTAAAGATTAACTAATGGTGTTTTAAATGCCAGCTATTGAAATAGGCAGAATTTGTGTCAAACTAGCTGGTAGAGAAGCTGGTAGAAAATGTGTTATAGTTGATATTATAGATGAAAACTTCGTATTAATAACAGGACCTAAGCAATTAACAGGTGTTAAGAGAAGGAGAGTTAATATTAAACACATCGAGCCATTGAATATAGTTATCAATATTAATAGAGGAGCAAGCGATGAAGAAGTAATTAAAGTTCTTGAATCAAATAATTTAATTGAATTTATGAAAGAAAGAGTTAAACCGAGTTTAAAACCTGTTTAGAAAAGCATTCTTTATAGCATATATTCTTATTCTCTTATTGGGTTAGATAGATAACGGGTAGAGACTGGTTTAATTAAGAGAGGTTTAATGTATTGGGTTTAGCTGAGAAGGGTTTAGAATTCATAGATAAGATAACTAAACATGCTGGTTATTCAAATGAATGGATTGTTTTAAGAGAAGAAGACACTAGTCCCGATTATGGAGTGTTTCCGTACAGTAGATCGATTGATAAACACATTGTTAACGGTGTTATTAATTTAGATAAACCACCTGGTCCAACTAGTCACGAAGTTGTTGCTTGGATTAAGAAAATGTTTGGTATTGATAAAGCTGGTCATGGTGGAACACTTGATCCTAAAGTAACAGGTGTTTTACCAATAGGTTTAGCTAATGCAACTAAAGTTATCGGTAATGTTGTGCATAGTGATAAGGAGTATGTTATGGTTATACAGTTGCATGGCAATGTTGATGAAGACAAGCTTAGAGAAGCGTTGAACGAATTCATTGGTGTTATATATCAAAAACCACCGCTTAGATCAAGTGTTAAAAGGAGTATTAGGAAGAAGAGAGTGTATTCTATTGAATTAATTGAGACGAGAAACAGATATGTTTTGGTTAGAGTACACTGTGAAGCGGGAACATATATGAGGAAAATAGCTCACGATCTCGGTTTAATAATCGGAACCGGTGCTCATATGAGAGAATTGAGACGTGTAAGAACAGGACCTTTTAGAGAAGACGAGACTCTTGTTAAAATGCAAGATGTTAGTGAAGCTCTATATCTATGGAGGGTTGAAAACAATGAATCATTATTGAGGAGGATAATACTACCTGTTGAAACAGCTATTGTTCATCTACCCAAGATAATGATTAGAGATACAGCTGTTGATTCAATAGCTCACGGCGCTGATCTAGCGGTACCCGGTATTGTTAGGTTAACGAAAGATGTTTCACCCGGTCGTATAGTTGCTTTGCTTACGTTAAAAGGTGAGCTTGTTGCTCTAGGTAAAGCTTTGAAGAGTGTTGATGAAATTAAGAGTATGGATAAGGGTATTGTTGTTAAAACATGGAGAGTTTATATAGATAGAGGAGTTTACCCAAGTACGTGGAGGAAGAGGTAATTGAGCACACATTACTTTAGAAAGAGTCGTTTTAGCGATAAACAATTCATATCACTGAGTATTCATGGTCAAACTCTCGAGTTTTTAACATATAGTTCGCTTTTCTCCGGTAGGAGAGTTGATTTAGGCACTCGGTTACTACTAGAATACATTAAAATCCCGGAGAAGGGGGTTGTTTTAGACGTTGGTTGTGGATACGGTGTTATAGGTATAACTATTGCTAAATTAAATAGTAATCTAAAAGTATACATGGTAGATGTTAATCCACTAGCTGTTAAAGTATCTAGATATAATGCTAAGTTAAATAATGTAATTGACCGTGTCACTATTCTAGAAGGTGATTGTTATAAACCGGTTGAAAACATGTTATTTCAAGCAATATATAGTAATCCACCTTTATCAGCAGGTAGAGATATTGTAGAAAACATTGTTTTAAACGCTAAGAAGTATTTGGATACAAACGGGTTTGCGCAATTCGTAATAGCTCAGGGTAGAGAATACATAGTTAATAGAGCGAAACAAGAATATAGAATTGTTGAATCAATAAATAAAAAAGGATATACAATACTCTACTTAAAACCATAGTAGAAAACAATAAATAACTACTAAATATAAAGGAAAATAATAGAGCCGGGGTGCCCGAGCGGTTTAAGGGGCTGGCCTGGAGAGCCAGTGGGCTATCTGCCCGCGCGGGTTCGAATCCCGCCCCCGGCGTTTCATATGATTTAAACAATTCTCTAGATTTAAACAATAGTTTTGAAAAACTTATCTATCTAGATAGGTTTTGTAAAACCCCATTTCTCAAGTGCTTTAGCGAGTTCTCTATGTGTTTTAGCATATTCTTCTAACGGAATGTTTTCAATTATTGCTTCAAGTGCTTGTCTAACAGCTCTAGCTCCCGCAAATGGTCCATCGGGATGTCCTATCACCCCTCCTCCTATTTGTATTACAATATCTCTTCCCAAAGCTTCTATCACGGGTGGCAGTATTCCAGGATGTAATCCGCCTGAAGATACTGGAAAAGCCGGTTTAATATGATACATAGGTTGCTCGAGATGTAGTAAATCACCTGGTTCTGGTTTGAAATAATCTTCTCTAAGAATTCTAGCATAATTAATTACATCTATTTTCTCTCCTTCGAGTTTACCTACTCCAGCTGTACCTATGTGTAACTGATCAACACCTATTATTCTCAACAATTTCGCTAATACATACATTGATATACCGTGATATTTATTCCTAGTAAATGCTGCATGCATTGCTCTATGAGCATGTATTGCTAAACCATATTCTTCACACAAATCTCTAATGTACGTTAACGAACTCCAACCCGTTATAACTACATCTAACATTACATATGGATTACCATAGTCAGCTACTAGTTTCAATCTCTTCTCCATCTCTCTAATATCTGCTGTAATATTAGCAAACCAAACTTTTCTCTCACCAGTCTCTTTCTCAACTCTATCGATAACTTTCATAATAACACGAGCTCTAGCTTCAAATCTGCAGAAACTCGGACTAGCTAAATTTTCATCATCTTTAATATAATCAAGTCCACCCGATAGGATTTCGTAAGCTAGTTTCTCGACTTCTTCAGGTGTATATCCCTCTTTTGGTTTAGGAACAGTTCCTACAATTGGGCGTTCAAGTATTTTAAAAATATCTCTAACTCCTTTAACACCCTTACTCGGTCCTTTAAAGTACTCTAGGAATTTCTTAGGTAGATAAATATCTTCTAATCTAATCCACATAGCTCTCTTCATACCAAAAATATTTCCAGCAATACTGGCTAGAAAACTCGGAATATTTCCTTCTTCAAACAATTCTAATGGATAAGCTATTTTTACGATATAAGAGCCGTCACCGAGATCTAGTATTTCATATACTCTAGCACTTAGCGATTTAACTCTATTAACATCGTACCAAGGATATAGAGTTGTCCATGTACCGGTACTGCTTTCAGCAGCCACTCCACTAGCTACTTCTTCTATTTTAAAACCGGGAGCTGGAGTAATTCTAAACACTCCGATAACATCGTTACTCAAATCCGGCTCATAGCCTGGAGATAGGTATTCATAATATGATTCGAATTCATATCTCTTTACCATAATTATCACACTTAACAATACATGTTTAAATTAGCTAGTAATTATAGATATTATAGCTAAGTAAAATAATAATAAATTATACTTAACAATCTTATTTATACGTTAAGAGTATTTTCTATAAAACATCTTTAAGTAAATAATTTTAAACAATACTATTTTACATATTGATGAATTATAGATTTAAGTATTTGAGGTATAGATATGAGTGATAAAATAGTTGAACACGGTTTACCGGGTAGATTTGATTATTTAGAACATACTTCGGACATATATATTGTAGCATACGGTTCTAATTTAATAGAATTGTTTGAGAATTCCGGATTAGCATTATTTGAATCAATGACTGATACTAGAAAAGTCAAACCATTAGTTGAAAAAAGAGTTGAAACTGAAGGATTTGATATGGAGAATCTTCTTTACAAATGGCTTGAAGAATTATTGATAATCTACTATAGTGAGAGAATAATGTGTAGTGAAATAATCGTTGATGAAATAAGTATTGCTAGATTAAATAATGATTACGTTTACAGAATTAAAGGTAAGTGTCGCGGTGAAGTATTTAATCCAGAGATACATGAACCACGTGTTGAAATCAAAGCAGTTACATATTATTTAATGAGAGTAGTTAAAAGTGAGGAACAGTGGAGAGCATATTTTGTTCTAGATATTTAATAATTAATCAACAGATTTTTCTTCAATGAAATAATGCATTTTTCACAGAAGAATCTTGTTTTAACATCTACTTGAGATACATTATTGCTGAAACTCATAACACATTCTCTAATATCACAGTGTTTAAGATTCATTAAATGACCCAGTTCATGAACGATCTCTTTACTTATTCTTTCAACATATAATTGACGATCTATTTCTAAACCATAGAATCTCTGGTCAAGTCTTCTAGTGAATACAACAGCTAGTTTTCTAATAGGATCTGCTTCACCGAATACGAAATTAAAACCATGTTCAAAACCATCTATGTAACCAATACCAACAGTATAAAATCCGTTCTCTCTATGTCTACTGATGACGTTAATCAATTGATCTATTAAACATGAAGCCAGGTATTGTCTTCTACTCCAGTCAAAACACTTCATGCTAGGAGATATAATATCTGGCCAAATAAATAGTTCGAAACGTGGTATTATTTTTTCAAAACTATCAGTAACTCTATTAGTAATTTCATCTAGATAATCTAAAATACCATACGTCGTCATTATCACTAAGAATGTTTTAATACTCAAATCCACCTCCTATTTGAAGATTATTAAAGAATAGATAATTTATTTAATAATATAAATATGATTTAATAATATAAATATGCCGCCGCGGGGACTTGAACCCCGGACCCCCCGGTCTTCAGCTTCACCGAATACTTCTCGGAAAACCTGTTATCCGAGACAGTATTCTCGGGCGCTCTCCCAGCTGAGCTACGGCGGCATTTATCTAATATTATTATTCTCAAACTAGAGATTTATTAATTTTAATCAAAATCATAACTATTGTAATTACTAGTAGTCGGTGTAGTTTATGCTCGCAGCTATATTGGCTGGAGGTTTCGGTAAGAGACTTAAACCATATACTGATGAAATTCCTAAATCTTTGATCGAGATCTGTGGGAAACCTATTCTAGAATGGCAGATTAATTGGTTGAAGAAACATGGTTTTAACGAAATTGTTTTACTAATTGGCTATAAGAAAGAGAAAATAATTGATTATTTCGGTAGTGGATGTAAATATGGTGTTAAGATAACATACGTTATTGAAGACGAACCTTTAGGTACGGGAGGTGCTGTTAAAAACGCTGAACATATTCTTAGTAAAGTGGATTTCTTTCTATTAATAAATGGAGATATATTAACTGATCTCAATCCACTTAAACTAGTTGAGAAACTGAGCGAAAAATACCTAGGCGTTATAGCCGCTGTTCCATTACCAAGTCCGTACGGTGTATTGGATTTAGAAAATTCTAGAATAAAAGGTTTTATTGAGAAACCACAGATTAGAGGATATTGGATAAACGCTGGAGTATACGTTCTTAAATCTGAGGCTTTAAAGTATTTCCCAGAAAAAGGTGATTTAGAGAGAACGGGTTTCCCTGAAATGGCTAGAAGAGGATTATTGGGAGCTGTAAAGTATGAAGATGTTTTCTGGAAATCAATAGATACTTTTAAAGATATTGAAGAAGCTTCGAGAATTCTGAGTGAACGAATTGAGAAATAATAGTTTTAAAATATTGAGGAATAGAGTAGTCAAACACGTTTGTTTAATTTCATTTGTTTTCATATTTTAAAACCTAGTTTTACTAATCTTTCTCTCTCAGGTGGTTTAGTTAATAGACTAATAACTATTGTTAATGTTATAGAGAGTATTATCGACGGATACCATGCTTCGAAAATATAAGGCCATCTGAATCCTTTCATACTGCAGTATATTATTATAGATAGCCAGGATACTGTAGAACCAATTATAACTCCTTTACTCGTTGTTCTACGCCAATATAGTGAAAGTATTAAGGGTCCAACTAGACAACTAGATACAACGCTTGCAGCTGTTCCCCATAAATCAGCTAAAAGTCTTGGTGGATTAGTAGCAGTAATCACAGTTAGTAAACCTATAATTAATGTAACTATTCTAGTCCATTTCACAATATCTTTACTCGAAATATTTTGTTTTATAAAACTCGCAAAAACATCTTTTACAACAGCTTGAGCGGCAATAGATATCATTACTGTTACTGTAGACATTGATGCAGCATATATACCTGATAGGAATAATCCAGCGAGAACTGGTGGTGAATGTTCTATAACAAGTATTGGTATAGCTTTATCTGTATCTTTTAAATCTGGATAGAGTATTCTAGTTGTCGTAGCAGCTATGTTTATGGGAAATGTGATTGCGAAAGCAAATAGTACAGCTATTAACATAGCCCATCTAAAAGCAGATTCGTGTTTAATACCGTAGAATCGAGTAATTGCTGCTGCATTACCCCAAGGTAGGAAACCGATAACGAACAATACTACTAAACATATCCAGAAATTCTCCCATGGATAACCGGTTAGCGATGGATTTATATCGTATAGTTTACTCAACAAGTTATCTAATCCACCGACCAGTGTTAAACCTAAGAAACCGATGTATAAAGTTACTGTAACCATAATTATTGCTTGAATAGCTTGTGTCCATACTGCACCTATATATCCGCCTAGAACTGTGTAGAAGAGCACTACTAAAGCACTTATAACTAAACTCAATACATAAGGTAAACCCATGATAACTTCAGTTTGTTTAGCCATACCTACAAGTAGTGAAGTAGCGTAGAGAAACATACTGTAGAATACGATAAAAACTACAGTTAGTTTAACCCATTTACTACCATACCTGTACTCGAAATAATCCGAAATAGTTAGAGCTCCAGCTCTCATACTTTGAAATCTTAATCTAGGGCCAAGTACTAGGAAACAAATAGCAGTACCTAAAAGCGCTGTCCCCCAGGAATCTCTAAAACCCATTGCTAAACCGTAATTCCACTGCCAACTACCAGCGACTGTAAATATAACTGCACTGAAATAAACGGTTCCGAAAGATAATGCTGTTAACCATGGTCCAACCGCTCTCCCACCAATATAGTAGTCTTCAATACTTTTAATCCTCTTAGCTGAAATCCAGCCAACGATCAACATTATTATGAAGTAAATTAATACAACTAATACTATCTCAATATTCATTTTCCACCACTTTCTTCTTCAAAGAGAGTTTTTCTATATAGTTTTAAACCAAAAAATATTGAAATAACTATAGCTAGAATGTAGCCAAGCAGTAGTAGTATTAAACCAATATATTTCTCAAACATATAGACATCTCCTTAATTAAACTCTTAACGAAAGTCATTTTAAACTATTCAATATAGATTAACGTATTCTCTTAACTCAGAATTTCCGGCTATCATCATAGCTCTTAGTTTCGAGCTCTAGAGACTCTCTTATCATCATATATTAATTATTTAAACATAATCATAATTATAAATGCTGATGAAATCTTACTCTCAATTAAATATTATTTTAGGGTAAATATAGTGTTTTTCAAACCCTTTATCATGTTAAATAAGTTTTATCAATATGTTGATCAAAATGATTATTAACAATAATCTATAAATAGAATTATAAAATACTGATGTTTAATTCAACTATTCTTTTAGATAAACATTTAATAAGTCTATAGTTGGATATTAAATAAATATTCAATACACCGTAAATGTTGTAATGTATAAAACACCTTGTGCGAGAAATAATTTATAAATAGAGCGGCGGTCGTCTAGCCTGGACTAGGACGCCGGCCCCCCAAGCCGGAGATCCCGGGTTCAAATCCCGGCCGCCGCATTGTCTGTAATGATTAATTAATATGAATTTATTCATAAAGTATTCTTACAAGCTTTTTAACATATTTATCGATAAATATCGTGGTGTTTTCGATGAGCGATATTGTTAAACTAATTAATGTTTGGAAAATATATAGATCTGGTGTTGTCGATTTCCCAGCTCTTCGTGGTGTAAACCTATTTGTTAAAAGAGGAGAGTTTATTTCAATTATGGGTCCTAGTGGTTCCGGTAAAACAACGTTGTTGAATATGATTGGTTTACTCGATAAACCTACGCGTGGTAAAATATATATTGACGGAATCGATACTTCAACTATACCTGAACATAAAGTAGCTGATTTTCGTAATAGAAAAATAGGTTTTGTTTTTCAACACTTTAGTTTAATAAATAGATTGACCGTTTATGAAAACATTGAATTACCTTTAATTCCTCGAGGTATATCTCCAAGTCTGAGAAAGCAATTGGTTAAAAAAGCGTTGTTAATGATCGGCGGTGAAGAATCTTGGCTTAATAAGAAACCTAGTCAATTAAGTGGTGGTCAACAACAACGTGTTTCAATAGCTAGAGCGATTGTTGGTAGACCTGAAATATTGTTAGCCGATGAACCAACTGGTAATCTAGATAGATTATCTGCTAAAATAGTGGTAGATACGTTTGTTAAACTAAATGAACAGGGTTTAACAATTATCTTAGTAACACACGATCCTGAAGTAGCTCATTGTTCTGACAAGATACTTATAATAAGAGATGGTAGTATAATTGGAGAAAAAGAGTCTTTGAAAAACGAGTGTATTCTAAATAAAATACTGTAGGCGGTGAGTAGAGTGTTAAAAGAATTAAATCTAAGATTCTTATTCATACTATTACTTATACTCGTAAATACGTTACCCATTGGATATAATGTTAGTAGTGTAGATTACATTGACTGGATTATTGAAAACTATTCGTTCAGATCATCTACTGGGGAATCAGTTTATCCAGGAAGTAGAAATACACAGCTAACTATTATAGCTAGATATATTGATAGCTATGATGCTATTAATCCAGTAGCGTGTATTAATCTACCAGAGGGATTTCAATATATTGAATCAAATTGTGTACCGGCTAGAGACTTTGGAGACAACGTAACAGATATAGTTAAACCGGGAATTACGGTTTATTTCCGTTTCAGAATCAACGTAGATAGAAGCATAGAACCTGGATTATATGAAGCACTGGTTAATATCACGTATTTTAAAATCAATGATAATAATCTGTATTGGGAAATATTCAGTGTTGAACTAGAAGTCTCGGAATATCCGCCGCTAGATTTGAAAATCGTAGATTCCTACTTCTCACCCTATAATTATCCCGGTGCTCGTAATGTAGATATTATACTAATTATTCTCAACAATGGTGAGTCAAGTATTAATTCATTGAGATTAAATCTAATTCTACCCGTTGAATTAGTTGAACCTAGTGAAATAAACTACACATATGTGTTAACAATACCAACGGGTAGAGAAGTGTATTTAAGTATTGGACCAGTAGTTATTAATCCATATGCTTCTCCAAACACTCGATATACGGGAATATTACGTGTTTATGCACAGTTATCAACTAGTGATAATGTAGTATATAGTGATGAGAGACAATATAATATTACGTTAAGTACGGGCTGTAGCGATGTTGTTAAAATAAATGTATTAACATATGAATTGACGTCGAATACTCAACTACCTGGTTTAAGAAATACTGGTTTAAGAATACTTATTCAATCACTGGAAGATGATTTATTAAATATAAAGTATTCTAGAGTTTTACTTGAAAACGCTGAATCAGTTAATGGTTCTAATACAGTTATTTATGTTCACAACACTATACTCAACTATTTAGATGTGTTTTGGATTACTTATAACGGTATTAACATTTATGAAAATGCATCTTATATGAGAGTAAACACTACAATATACGGTACTATGGTTAGGAATAATATAGAGTATCCTGTTTCTATTAATCTAAGTTTTACAATAATTTTAATCAATAGAGATATAGAGATATATGTTGAGAAAATATGGTGGAGAGATAGTATAGCTTACCCCGGTTCTACGAGTAATGAACTGATCATTAGTATTTTCAATAATGAAACACAGTTATCAATAATAGATGCTGTTGTAGAATTAGAAACGTTTTCTAACGTTATTTATCCAAATAATTTAACTGTTTACAATATAGTGTTGAATAGTGGTTCGTTAACAGAAATAGTTTATACAGATATAGCAATTCCTGAATCAACACAGCCTGGATTATATGAAGAAGTGTTGAAAATAACAGGAGTATTGAGATGTGTTGACAATTCGTTTAAATACATAACTATTACTCGTAGAATTTCCATTCTAGTAACAGATTATTCAAATCTAGAACCCGTACTTCCAATGTTTTCTATAATTGATACCTACTGGGGTGAAGTAACACCGCAATACGTATACCCTGGAGAAGCTAAGGCTCCTTTAACGATTGTATTACAAAATACAGGTATTGTAACAGTATCTAATACCTTTATCGTAATTGAGAGTATTGAGCCTAGTGATGTGTTTCCACTAGGTAATTCAGCAATATGTAGTTTACAGCTATCTCCAGGCTCGGTTTGTTCAGCAACTGTTTATCTAGATTTGAGGAATAGCAGTAGTGGTTTGAAAACAATAAATATCGTTGTAAAATATAATTTAAACATATATAATTTAAACAAAGTATTTGTTCAAAAACTAAAATCTAGTATATATCTACCAGAATACATGCCTGGTGGGAAAGTACTTGTAGTTGACTATAGATGGTTGAATAACAACCCGGTTTATAACGGTTCTAGAAAAGTGGTTTTATCAATTACGTTTAGTAATTTAGAAGCCTACACTATTGGTTCAATATGGGTTTCTTTGAAAACACCGAGAGGTGTAGAAATACATAGTGGTTATTCTCGGACAATATATGTTAATGGACCGGTAATGTCGTTGCAGACTGCAACGGTTTACTTCACACTAGATCTTCTCTGTTTTCCAGGAATTTATAACGCTACAGTAGAGTTTGACTACTATTTACAATCAAATAATGGTGGTATAAGGAAGACTAGTGTAGATAAAATTTCGTTAATTGTTGAAAACAGTACTGGTTCTATAGAATTCGTTACATATGGTTGGATAACACTGCCTCGAACTCCTCCTGTTTATGGAGCACAACTATATATTATATTACGTAATGTAGGATTTCCAACATTAAGTAATCCTGTTTTAAAAATGAAGTTACCCAGTAGTGTAGTAGAGTCTAGAACTAATAGTTCAGAGCCATTACTGATACCTTTAGCTATATTAACTCCACAGCAATTGTTTATAAATCAAATTACTTCAAACAATATCTTTCAACTACTTACACAATTTGTTCAATCAACACCTACGAGTAGTGTTAGTAAAGGTGATTTCTTAACATTCATTGTTCTACTAAATATTGAAGAAAATTATACAGTTCTCAACATACCGTGTAATTTATCATTCATAGATCACTGGGGCGAGGAATACTATGTTTCACTAAATTTATTGATCGAATTATTAACAGTACCACCTGTGTTGAATATTTATCCAGAAAGCCCCTTAATCGTATTTAGAAATGGTACTGCTTTTCTAGATGTTGTTGTTGAAAACAATTATAGTGTGAGAGTAGCTAACGTATACGTAGTGTTGATTCCAGTATCTGGAAACGCTATTCCAATTAATTCTTTGAAATATATTGAGAAACTAGAGGGTAGAAGTAGGGTTGTTGTGAGATTTGAATTGGTGTATAATCCAGTACAGATACATGTTAGTTCAATACCAGCGTCGTTTTCTTCAGCTGTTTTTCAAACTACTCTGATATATACAGATGTATCTGGCGTTATTCACAGTATTAATACAACACTAGCTGTTTTAGTAAAGCCATTTATAGAAATAATTCTATTGCCTGAGATCGTAGCTAAGTATTCTAAAGGTATTTTATCAGTAAATGGTATTATTGCTAATATAGGAATATCTACTGCTAAAAGTACTGTTATTTATCTAAAATACAGTAATTTAGAGACAGTGTATATTATAGGAGATGTTGAGCCTTCTTCACAACTACCTTTTAGACTCGAGATCACTACACAATATACTAGCGATAAGTGTACTCTAGTTGTTAAATACCGTGACGAGTATGGTATTGAATATTTATTAACAGAAGAACTGGAGATACAAAGGGTTTTTGAAGAGAGTGTTACAACCACTACTGTAGAGAATAGACTTGATGTTTTAAAATACCTAGTTATAGTTGCAATAGTTTGTTTTCTAAGCGGAGTATTCTATGTAATACATAGATATGTTAAAAATACTAGTAAGAGGATGATGTATGAGACTAGTTGATATTATAAGACTGAGTATTAAAGTATTAACAGAGAGAAAGATAAGAGCAGTATTAACTATTACAGGAGTAGCTATTGGTCCATTAACACTAATGATGATAGGAAGTATTGTTACAGGTGTTGGTGAATTTATAGTTTCGTCAATAACTGGTCTTGGACAGAGCTTAATAGTAGTATTTCCAGAAACTGGTTATAGACTGAGTAGAGAAGATTTACAGTTTCTACGAAATATACCCGGTGTTGAAGACGTTTCACCATTCTATACTTTTCAAGGAAGTATCGTTGTTAACGGTGTTCGTAAAACAATATATATCTATGGTGTAAACCCTGAGTTTATCGTTAAAGCAATAACTAGTTTAAGAGTATTAGAAGGACGGGTTCCGTTAGAAACAGAATTTGGTAGAGCACTCATAGGCTACAGTATTGTATACGATAATGGTGTAAAACACTATGAGTTAAACGATGTATTGTCAATAACGATATACAATGTAGGTAAAGGAGGTAGAGTTGAAGTTAAGAAACTAAACGTAATGATAACCGGAATACTAGATAGATTTGGTGGTGCTCTTTTTCTAAATCCAGATATGGGTGTTATTATACCATTAGAAACTATTGAGAAAACTATTGGTGTAAGAGAATGGAGTGGTATACTAGTATTAGCTTCTTCTCCAGAACTAGTTAAAACTATTGAGAGAGAAATAAGAGATACCTATACTAATAAAGCAAGCGTTGTTTCTTTCATAGCTATTGCTGAAACTGTTTCAAATGTTGTAGAAGCTGTTGATTTCGTAACGTTTGCAGCATCGACATCATCGTTTGCAGTAGCTATTGCTGGTGTAGCAGCATCTATGATTACTAGTGTTATTGAGAGAACGAGAGAAATAGGTATTATGAAAGCTATTGGTTTCCGTGATAAACAAATACTTTTACTAATAATTTCCGAAGGTGTTTTGATCAGCTTCATAGGTTTCATTATAGGCTCTACACTAGGTGTAGTAGGAGCTAGAATACTAGCTAATTCCACTGGTTTCAGAATAGGTGTGATAGAGATAAGAGCTGAACCTAAATTCACGCTTGATCTATTCATTAGAAGTATATTATTAACACACGCTGTAGGAGTACTGGGTGCATTGTTTCCCGCGTATAGAGCTATGAAAATACCTCCAGCGGTTGCTTTAAAATACGAGTAGATTCTAAAGTATTACTGTTTAACTGTTTCTACTAATAATTGTTTCTTAGAAACCAACCAGTCTACGATGTTTTTCTGTATTTGTTTCGGAACAGGATGTTCTATTGTTTTTTCAGAAAACATTCTTCTACATGGTTGTTTAACAGGGTGTTTTACTAAATCAGCTACTATAAGTTTTCCTCTAGTTGTTAATTTAACGATTACTTTAACGAGATGATGGTGTAAACTACCTCCTTCAGGTCTATAGTAACCGTGTTTAGAAATAGTATTGAATAACAATACTTGATTAGAAAAAGAGATTTTATTTATAATTCCAGTAATTCTAGTTGCTTCACTGTACTTAACAGGATCTTTAGGCAAGTAGTTGTATGGATAAACTAGTATAATTAGTGAATTACTCACGTTTAACAATTCTTCTAGGATACTAATAGTGGTATCTAGGTTAAAAGATCTGGAGATTAATATGTTATCTAATCTACAGTTGAATATTCTACATAGTTTAACTAAATACAGAGTATCTATTCCACCAAACTCTATGTTTAAAACAACATACACTGTGTCATTACTACTTCTGTAAGCTAACGTGTAGTGCATAATAGGTAAAACAATACCCGGTTCTCCGTAGAATTCTACAATCCAGTCTTTTCTCAGAGGATTTATTAATTCATCTAGTTGAGTAATACCAGTCAGTTTCACAGAGTTAACACCATGTTAATACTAGATTGATATAAACGAGAGAGTTATCCGGAACTATTTTATATACACAATAATATTTTCTAGAAACTATTTACTTACTAATGGTGAGTTTATTGGGTCGAAACACTCCTTCAATTAAAACTATTGTTTACAAATATGTTAATAGATTGAGTAAGATAGTAGAAATTCTACCTCAAGAAGAAAGAATAATTTTTACAAACTATTTAAACGATCTTGAAACAACTATATCAATATGTTCTCATATAGGTGTAGATGATCCATTAGAAATACTATTCATACATTTACTCCGTAGAATGAAGGATTTACATAGAACTTGGTAATGTAGAGAATACTAGTTTTTTAAATATCTAAATAAATATTCATGAATATGTTCTTCTTAACTCTCATGTAGTGATTTATGTCTCGCTTTTTTATTTAAACAGTTTTGGAAAACTCTGTGTTTAATAAATATGTTTTACTAACTAATGGTTATCTCAATGAATAACTACTGGCTACTAGATGTTAAGATTAGAGATAACAGAGTGTTTTTATCAATATATAGTGAAACTAACGGTTCTGTTCACGAGAAAATGTTTAATTTAAATTTCTACGGATATATTCTCGGTAATGAACCTGAAATAATTGCTAGAGAACTGTATAATATAGATGGTGTTGAGGATGCTTGGGTTGAAGAATGGCGTACACCGCCTTACTATAATGAATCTGTTAAAGTAGTTGTTTACAAAACTACAGATTATGGTTTGTTTCAAAAAATAGTTGAAACCAGTTTGAGAAAGAGTTTAAAAGTAGTAAATAATTACCCACATCCACTTGTTGAAGCACTCTATAGAGCTGGATTAAGACCATTAGTTAGAATAAGGTTTTTAAACAGTAGATTAGAGACGATTGAATGGAATCCTTTTGATAAAGACCCTTTCATTAACTACGTTATCGTTGGTTTTGAAAACGGCTACTATTTCGTTGAAACAAATAGTGAGAAGAGTATTTTTTGGAAAATAAATGATGTCGTCGACTACTTGGTTTCTGGAAAATACGTGCTCGGTTTCGCTGATCCGTATCTATATGTGAAATTAGTAGAAATAGAGCCGTGTGTGAAAAACATTGTATATACATGGATTTTATCCGGTTCTCACCATCCATCGGAGTTTTTTGAATGGAGTAGATTAAGCTATACGCCGTTGAGTTTAATGAATAACATGAGTATAGGTAGAATATTGTCGACTATAGAGACACTACATGCTAGAGACAGGAAGTACTTAGTTTATAAAACACATGGTAGGAGAGAGAATTGGAAAACTATGAGAGAATTATTGATTAATGACTGTGGTGGTGTTGTTTATCAACCAAAACCGGGGTTGTATTGGAATGTTTGTCAAATAGATTTCAAAAGTCTATATCCAAGTATTATTGTTAAATACAATGTATCTGGTGAAACAGTTGATAGAATTAATTGTGTTAATGAATTAGAGATTCCGTGGAGTAATCATAAAATTTGTTTAGACGAGAAAGGAGTTGTACCTGAGAGTATTGAGAAACTAATTGTTCTGAAAGATACTTATAGTGAATTATTTAATCAAACTAAAGAATCTGTATATGAGTATAGGAAGAATGCGGTTAAATGGATACTTGTAGCAAGCTTCGGATACTTAGGTTATCGAAATAGTTTATTCGGTTCAATAATGGCTCACGAGATTGTTACAAGTACTAGTAGAGAGTTGATGAGGAAAGCTAGATTAATTGTTGAAAAACTTGGTTATAGAGTTATACATATTATTATTGATAGTTTATTTATTGAAGGAGTATTTAGTAAATGTGAATGCGATTTCATCAGGAATAGGATTGTTGAAGAAACAGGGTTTGATGCTAAAGTTGAAGCACACTATATTTGGCTATATATACCTCGTAGTTTCAATGATAATAAAGGTGTTGCGAACAAGTATTATGGTTTGTTTTCAAACAATCAATTTAAAATAAAGGGTCTTATGTGTATTCGAAGAGATACACCATTATTTATTAAAAAAGCTCAGTTAGAAGCATTGAAGAAATTGTTTGAAGCACGGTCTCCGAGAGAGTTCTATAGTAAACTAGTTGAAGCTCATAGAGTAGTAGATCAATATGTTGAAAAAATAGTTAAAGGAGAGTATAGTTTAAACGAATTAATCATATGTAGAGAAAGTAGTGTTAGAAATAGTTATCGTAAACCATATCTCTATGTTTATAGAACTAAGCCTCCGTTTAGATTAATATATGTAGATGATAAATTGACTCCGTATGAGGAATATAGTGGAGTCATAGATATAAACAAGTATATAGAGCTTTTAGAAAAAGCTAGAAGAGAATTACCGAGTGTTAACGATGTATTGAAATACAACTTTGTTTAACATGTGGAAAGATTTCTCTCATTAAACTAGTTGTAGTTAATGAACCTACTACGGTATTTCCAGGTATTGTTTTTAAATCTTTATCACTATAATATGGTTTTGGATATGTACGAGGATCGTTTATGGGTAGAATTGCCTGTAAACTAGACTTCATTAACTTCAAAGAAATATGTGAGGGTTGTAAAGAGAACTGTTGTAGGAAATTCTATGCTGTCCTACTACCTGAGGAAGAAAGTGAATTCAGCAATGTGTCTTTTGATATAAAAACTGATCGAGGTATTGTTAAATGTATTGGTTCATTTAATGGGAAACCATGTCCTTATCTTAACGAAAAAGGATTCTGTACAGTATATGATAAGAGACCGTTTGATTGTAGAATATGGCCTGTTTTAATATATATTGATTTTAAAACAAGAGAGAAAGTAGTGTATCTAGATTTAGAGTGTCCTAGAGTTAGAGAGAATAGAGTGCCGCGGGAAATTGTTGAGAAAATAATTAGTGTTGTAAAAAATATAGAGATTAGTGATGAGTGGCTTGAGAAATACACGTTAGCACCATGGCCTAATAATTTAATCGAAATAGCTAGATTTAAATAAAGTATTTGAATACTTCTATCACTAGTTGAAGGTGTTTAGAATGTAAATGTATTGCTGGGAATTGATAGAGAATCTTTATTAGTTTAATCTTTAAAGCTTTATATCTAGATAGATTCATAATGGTATGTGATGAACCCGGGCGGAAGAGACTCTATATAGATTAAGAGGATGAATTATTCGGCCTTAACTGATCCTCTATTTTAACAAGGGGTTTATGTTGAGAATAATATCTCGCGAAATACTAGATAAACTTGGCTACAACTATATATATAAACGAGAAGAAGGCGTTGAGCCGGAATATGTAGATACTCGTTTTTCAGATATTGTATCAGAGTTTTCATCAACAGATATAGGTGAGTGTAAACTCTATAAACATCAATATGATGGTTATATTGCTTTAAGAAATGGATTTAATGTTATATTGAAATCCGGAACTGGTAGTGGTAAAACAGAAGTATGGGTTCTACACGGTATTAATGAGGTGAAGAATAATAAGCGATACACTATTCTAGCTCTATACCCGACTCTAGCTTTAGCGAATGATCAGATTAAGAGGATAAATAAATATTTCTCATTAATAGGTATTAATCCACTACAAATAGATAGTGTTAAGAAAGAAGAATATGTGTCAACGATAGGTCGTAGTAGGTTAAGAGAACTAGTTAATAGTTCAAACATTATTATTTCAAATCCAGCTTTCATACTACATGATCTTAAGAAATATTTTTTAAAAACAAGTAATGTTCTACTTCGCAATATTTACGAGAGACTCAACTTACTTGTTATTGATGAAATAGATTTTTATGGTCCAAGGAGTCTAGCGTTACTACTCGGTATTATTAAATTATTATCTAGTATTACTGATAATAGACTACAAGTAGTTGTTTTAACAGCTACACTAGCTAATCCCGATGATATGGGTGTTTTTCTTAGAGAAATTACTGGTAGAGAGTATAGAGTTATTACTGGTAAACCGTTTAGCGTTGAAAACCATGTATATATTGTTCTCGGTAAGAATATTAGAGAAATTTGGAATAAATTAAGATTAGATAGAGATAAAATACTATCTATATTGAATAATGAAGCTGTGAAAGAAGAGGTAATTAAGTCAATTGAATCATTTGATTACTTTACTAAAAACCTCTATAGATTACTATCAATCTTATCTGCATTCAACTACGAATTACCACAGTTATCAACAGATCCTGTTGAAATAATTAGTAACTATATGAATGACGATTATGTAACGATAGTTTTTACAAACAGTATATCGAGTGCTGAAGAAATAGTTAGGAGTATTAAATACAGGTATGGTGATGATAAACCAGTAGCTTCACATCACCATCTAGTTCCTAAGAAAAAGAGAGAAGAGATCGAAGAGAAAGCTAGAAATGGATTATTGAAACTAATAGTATCTCCACGTACGTTATCTCAAGGTATTGATATAGGTACTGTTGCTCGTATTGTACATTTAGGATTACCTGATGATGTTAGATTATTCTACCAGAGAGAAGGTAGGAAAGGGAGGAGGAGGGAAATTGTTTTCTCAGAAACAGTGATAATACCTTATTCGAGATGGGATCGAGAGCTACTATCTCGTGGTTTAGAATTATTTGAAAAATGGCTTAAAATGGGGTGTGAGAAAGTAGTTATCAATCCCGATAATCTATACTTACACTTATTCACAGGCGTAATTAAATTACGTTCACCTTGGTTTAGACAAAAACTCGAAACTAGAGAACGAGAGGTTCTTGAGAAAATAGGTGTTTTAACTAAAAACGGTTTTAATGAGAAACTATTGAAATTAGTATTTGATAAAATGAATTTCTACGAATACGCTCCACCTTATGGTATTAAGAGATATCTTGTTAAAGAAAATGAATTGATTCCACTAGAATCTATTGGTCACTGTGATCTCGTTGAAAAGTTTCAACCAGGTAATATTGATTATTCTGAGGAAGCGATCGTTACTGAAATAGATACTGGTAGATCAACTAGATACGTTAAAGCTGTTTATGAAAAACCTGTTAGAGAAATAGACTTTTATAATGATGATGCTCTAGCTATTGCTTACGAAGAATATAGATCAATTAAGATTAATTGGGGCGAGAAACCCGGTATTATTAAAGATATTTTATCGGGTAAACTATCTTCGGAAGAATTATGTGTTGTATATGTTCCATGGAATGGTTTCGGAGAGTATAGGAAAATACCTGATAGATGTATTTGGATATTAAGATCTGAGAAACCTAGGATAAGAGTTGTAGATAACGAAGTTATTGTTTATTTTGATGAAAGAGACATATATGTTCCTAAACCTGTTGCTGGAGAATATCGTGACTATACTTATGGTTATAGATATAGTGTTGAATCGATCGAGAAAAGTGATTTAATGAGATTAGCTTTAGCAATGATTATGATCCTGCTGAGAAGACTCTATGGAATAGCTTTTGAAACAATAATGTACGATGTTATAAAAATAGGTGAGTATAAGTATTTCAGTCTATATGAACCAGAGTCTGCAGGTATTATTGATAAAATAAATTGGATAGATTTGAGAAAGAATATTGAAAAATATGAATTCGACGATCTAGATTTAATTCTCCTATCCGAGATCGACGATATAGCTTATTCAATTCTAATATCATATGATTTCAACTGGGATTTAGTTAAACAACAGATGATTAGAATAGTGGATTACATCTTAGCTAAAGATAGTATTAGATTAATACTTGCTGGTCGAGAACTTGTTATTCCTAAACCAAATCCTGGTTTAAAGAAAATATCGTTATCAATAATATCTGAATTTATAGGTGAAGAAACAGATTTTCCACAACTACTCGTATCACTTGCTGTATTTAATGGAGATGATTATAAAGTTAGAACAACGCTTTATCCTCCAATACCATATGTTAAACCACCTATTGATATAATTGAATTAGAGAGAGAGATTTTAGATAGAATTATTTATGAAAATTATCAATTAATTATTGATAATAGATAGTCTGTTTTAAATCAATTAAAAATAGCTAACACTAAACAACTAGTTTTACTGATCGAAAACTATAGTGATAAAGTAGTTGATCTAACTAATCTAGCTAGGAGTAAAAGTTTTGAAACAATATCGATAGATGAATTGATTAATCAACTTGGTATTAGTATAGAAACGGTTAATCCAGCTCGAGTTAGAGAAGTCTTGAATAGAATAAGTAGAAGAGGTAGAATCAAAGAGAATGAGAGGGAGATAATTGAGAAATATGTTGTTTCACAAGCATTGAAAAACTACTATAGTTATCTAATATTATCATCTCTTTAAGTTAAACTATATTTATAAAACATAGAATATAGTTTAATCAGTTTCAAGATTCAAATATTGATTTAAACATTTGATTTACTAGAAGAATCTACTCCATACTTCTTTAAATGATAGTTACAGCGAATCTTTATTCAATAAATTATTGATGTATCTGATTCACTTAGAATTCTTAGTAAGTTATTTTAAAACACTAGTTAAATAGTCTAGATTTATATTTCAACACTGATCTATTTTAAATACATGTTAATAGTGTTAAATGTTCTTAAGTATTCTAGTAGTTGCCGTTTCGTTACGTGTTTAATCTGTTAAATACAGTTTCTACGGGAATTTGTATAAAATAGTTTTTCTAAATGAAATATTAGATAAATATAGGTGTTTGATTTAGTGAAACTAGTTTATACTATAGGTTATGGTGGTAGGAGAATAGAGGAATTCATAGATTTGATAAAATCCTACGATATTGAGAGAATTATTGATGTTAGAAAATGGAGTAGTAGTAGGAGGAATCCTGTTTACTCAAGTTACTCGTTGAAGAGATTTCTTGAAGAAAACGGTATTGACTACATGTGGATTCCAGAACTAGGTGGATACCGTAGATTCGGTGTAGATGTTGATGATATAGGTATAGGTTCTTGTTTTGAATCAGAGGGTTTTAGAGCGTATGCTACGTATATTACTGTGAAAAATAGTGTTAAAGTGTTTTTAAACAAACTAGTTGAAGCTTCTTGTGAGAAAACTAGTGCTATACTGTGTTGCGAGAAGATACCGTATAGATGTCATAGAAAAATTCTTTCAGATTATCTAGTTGTGAAGAATTTTACAGTAATTCACATTATAGATTACGGTAAAGTGATTAAACACGTGTTATCAAAATGTGCTGTTAACGATAACGGTGAGTTGAAGTATATTTAAAACAATAAGTTTATATAATATATTGATTTAACCATAGTATTTTTAATTTGATGAAAACACTATTACTCCCTGGATCCAAACTAGTGTTAATCAAGATTAAGTTGGATTGCGATAAATTACTTTATTTTCAAAACAGCTTGACCACGTATTTTATTATGCTTGAGATCAGTTAATGCTTTATTAGCATCTTCTAATCTATAGATCTCGACGTCTGGAATAATATTGTATTTAGAAGCAATTTCTAGGAATTCTCGTACATCTCTACGAGTAACGTTAGCTACAGTTTTAATTTCTTTTTCAAGCCATATTAGTTTATAATCTAATTTCTCAATAGGATTCATATATATTTCACCAATAACAATTCTACCGCCTCGTTCAGTTTTCTTCAAGGCTTCTACGAGAACCCATGAGACTGGTGCGAAAACGATAGCAGCATCTAGTTTAGTATCTATTTCAGCACTTGTTTCACCAGCCCAATCAGCTCCCATTTTATAGGCAAGTTCTTTTTTCCAAGAACTATGTGTGAAAACATATGTTTTCAAACCAATTGCTTTAGCGGTTTTAAGAACAAGCTGACCAGCTGATCCGAAGCCAAATATACCTAGAATACCATTTCTTTTTTCAACTAAACCTGTTAAACGAAGTGCTCTATAACCGATAGCTCCAGCACACATCAATGGAGCTGCCTCGTGATCGTTGAAATTCTTCGGTATTTTATGTACGAAATCTTTATTAGCTACAATGTATTCCGCGTAACCACCGTCAACGCTATATCCTGTGAAAACTATTCTATCACATAGATTTTCTAAATCTCGTTTACAGAATTTACACGTACCGCAAGCCCAGTAGAGCCATGGTAAACCAACTCTCTCTCCTTTAGACACGTTATCAACTTCTCTACCGGTTTCTTTAATAACACCTATTATTTGATGACCGGGTATTAACGGTAGTTTTAATGCTTCTAATTCACCTTCAACTATATGGAGATCTGTTCTACAGACGCCGCAGTATTTTACTTCAATTAATACATCGTTATCGTTTTTAACAATAGGTGTATCTATTTCTTCGTATTTCAATGGATTGTTTTCAATAGGCATTTGTTTATATAAAACCATAGCTTTCATAAATATATACACCAATAATAATTGTTTAAGGGGTTTACTACATGTATGATTTACTGATAACGATGTTTATTAGCATTGTATCGGGGATTTTAGAAATCATTGTAGACTATACTATTATATCAGAAGTATACGGTATTCAGGAGATACTGTGTATTTTAATACTAATTATCTTATTTATACTAGCTTTATTCGATCTAAAACTTATTGTTAAAACAATAGTAACTGTTTTATCAATAGTTACGTTAGGATTACACTACTATGTTTTAATACTTGTTTCACAACATGTAGAAGTAATACTGTTACCCTTCATACTGATTGAAAGCACTAGATACGGTTCTGTATTTAGTATTGATTTCGGTCAATTAATATTGATCTTAATCATAATTCTATGGAGGAGAGAGATCTGGGGTTTTATTAAGAAAAATGTGTTAAAGAGGAATAAGAGTGTTGAATCAACCGGTTCTACTTATGAAGATAGAAGATAGAGTAGTTGAATGTACTATAGTTGAGAGAACTAGTAGATTTACTGTTAAAGTAGTAATCGACAATTACGTTGAGAAAGTGCATATTACTAATACTGGTCGTTTAAAAGAATTCATTGTTAAAGATAAGACTGGATACTGTGTTGAAATAAATGGTTTTAAACTAAAATACCGTTTAATTGCTGTAAGTGATAATGGTTACGCTGCTTTAATAGATACGTTACTACAAGAGAGAGCTTTTATTCAAGCTGTTCATGGAAACTACATACCATGGTTTAAGAACTGTTATCTCTATAGAAGAAACTATAGATTGAACAATTCAGTAATAGATTTTGTTTTTAAATGTAACGATAGATTAGTATTAGTTGAAGTAAAGAGTGCTGTTTTACGTATCGATGAATACTATGGGAGTTATCCGGATTGTCCATCGATTAGAGGTAGAAAGCAGATAATGGATTTGATCAAATATGTTGAGAATAATGGATTAGCATACATTGTTTTTATAGTAGGTTTACCTAGAGTTTATGGATTTAAACCATATAGTAAAGCAGATCCTATAATAGCTGAGTTATTGAAAGAAGCGTATAATAAAGGTGTTTATTTAAAAGCAGTAAGCATATATTACGATCCATTTAATAAAGGAATTGTTCTCGAAAACCCAGATCTTGAAGTAAATCTCTAATTAAACAAATATTAATTGTTTGAAACTAAATTAAAAATATCAATATAAGAAAGGTATTGATCAACAGTATTTAATATAAACGAATAAATAGTGGTAAAGAAGTATTGTTTAAAACAATTTATGAAAATATTAAAAAACCCTCGGTGATAAAAAGGTATTTTGAAAAGCCGCCGTAGTATAGCCCGGTCAAGTATGCGGGCCTCTCGAGCCCGTGACGCCTAGCTTCACATAGGCGCGGGAAACCCGGGTTCAAATCCCGGCGGCGGCATTTAGAATTAACTCTGTTTTCTACTTATTGCTCGGGATTCTTATAATTGATTTAGAAGAAAATAGTTTTATATCGCTTAGTAATGTATTAAATAAAATACAATAGTTAGATGTTTATTTAGAGTTTGTAGAGAAATTTTCAAACTGTTCTACGTTGTTTGAAATATGTATTCGATACCGATTATTTTCTAAAAATAGTTTAAATATTGGAATAACATTGATTCAACAATTCCTACTCTGAAGTAATATAGTGTTTAGAGAAATATTGAGTGTATTAAACAATTCTATCTGGTTTTGGAGGTGTAACTCCTTTCTGTCCCTGGTATTTACCACCATATGGTTTATAGACCGGGCTTGTTGTTTTAGCAAATATTACGTGTAGAAATCTTTGTTTCGGATATACTTTAACCGGAACATTACTACCTATTATTTCAATCGTTAACTCTCCTTTAAAACCAGCGTCGACAATAGTTGGCGGTATGTAGAGTCCGTATCTTGCGAAAGTGCTTCTAAGATTTACGAATCCAACGAGGTCTACTGGTAATTCAACGTACTCGAGTGTTGTACTTAAAACATGTTCGCCTGGTTTAATAGTGAATCCTTCACTATCGTCTACTTCTACACATTCTAGAATATCCGTTAACTCAGTATTACTCGTATCTACAATTATGTTGTTTAATTGTTTAAATCTACAAAACTGGTATCCGAATCTCAAATCAACACCGTTTTCACGAATAGTGTCTTGAAACAATGGATTTATAATAAGCATTTTCTTCTCAATATAAACTCTAATATCCCAATCACTTAGAATCATATTGCACACCACTCTATTATGGAAAAAATTGTTTTTTAAAAGGAAACACGAGATATTATATATAAGTATTCGCCGCTCCAAGGATCTCTACTAGCATTCTTAATACAGTTAACGATATTTTCATTAACTATTGATTCGGGGCATCTCTCTATAGTAAATCTACAATCTCTATTTAAATATTCGTTTAAACAACATGTTTTATTACTTACTTTCAAATCAATATTTACACAACGCGGACCCGTGTATGAGAATAATTCTGGCTGTATATTTACTAAATGTCTCCAAATAATCCATGCAATATATCTGATCTCCCATTGAGCTCTACTACACATTCTCAACGGTAGGAAGTTTTCATATAGTTCTCTCGCATTCATAGTTATCAATAATCTTGTTTTAACACATTGTGGTAGTATGTATCTAGCGTCTTCGTAGCTTAAACCACGAGATAGGAGGAGATAATAGTTGTAAACACTATTCAACAAGTTTTTAAGAAATACAATATCTTTTGTTGAAATAATCAATGGTGGTATGATAAATGCTTCACTCACAACATATAGTAGTTTGTTGAAAGAAAGTTCTTCATTCATGAATTTACTAAGTATTCTAACATATTCTTCATAGTTATTCTTATTGCCTCTATTTTTCAAATCAATATTCATTACATCACTTATTTTATAAACAAGTTTTCTCAAATACTTATCACTATATCTCTGACTCAACTGTGTATAACTAGCTATTCTATGTCTAACAATCTGATGGCTAGCTACTCTACTACAAGTTACTTCGAAAACATATAAACTGTGTTCGAAAGGAGAACTATGGCCTTTTCTAATCAATTCCTTGAGCCATTTATTAACATCTTCTAAATTCATTTCACTAATTATACTATCAACTAATTTAGGTGTAATCGTTGATTTACCGGCTGATGCTATTAAAGTAGATGAATTATTTAAATAAGTAATTATTTTAACAAATGGTTTAACTAAAGAATACATTTCATTACTCAATATTTAAAACACCATCTAATCTAGTATTGAATAATCGTTGTTTTAAAAAGAAAACTAGTTATCGGCGTAACTGATCAAGAGATTATATCGACTTATAGTGTTTCCTACTCCAAAACTCTCTCCTCCTGTATGGATTCCAGTTACGTACCGGTCTATAGTATCCAACTATCCTACTCCAAACATCAACATTATTACTTTTACAAACAGGACATTCAGTATATAATCCCGTAAATGTTTTCCCACAAGTATTACAATGTGTTATCGCTGGTGTATAGCTCCAGTAAACCAGATCTGTTTCAACTAGTTTCTTCGTTAATTTAGCTAACGCTTCGGGATCCGGCTCTTGATCTAGGAAAATATGCATCATAACACCTCCCGTAAACTTCTTCTGAAGCATAGATTCTATTTCAATTCTATCGCTCAGGTCAAGAGAACCATAGTATGGTGCAATACTTGAACTATAAATAGGATTATCTGGATTATCGAAATAACTAAGTAATTCAGGAAATATTTTAGAATCAATAATAGCTAGTTTAGCAGCCGCCGATTCACCTGGAACTTCTTCTACATTCCACGGTATTCCTGTTTCAACCATCCACTCTCTAGCTTTCCAAACAGCGTATTCAATCATCTTATCCATAATAGACACTGCTCTCATCCAATCTCTACGTGAACCTTCTTTCCACAAAACAGGGTTTTGAAGATAAATAGCTGCAGCCTCCGGTAAACCAATTAAACCAATAGTGTTGAAATGAGTGTTTGGAAACTCGCTTAAATACCACTTGATCATACTATACATTCCAGGATACCTACTCATCAACATTAAATACCTCTCTCTAAACCATTCTTCACTAATTCTCACTATTTCCAGAACATTATCGTATAATTCCCAGAACTTGTCATCACAACCTCTTGCTTCGAGAACTAATCTAGGTAGATTTATTGTAGTAACATTCACAGATCCCGTAACATCGGGTACAGCCCATAATCCACCAAATCTCTGTCTCTCAATTATTTTAGTAAACTCTTCTCTAGCTTCGTTAAAATCTTTTCTCAGAGTATAAACATTGTTACTAGTATAAACGAGGTCGTTTCTATTAATAGCTAATCTACAACACATTGCGAAAGAACTATCTGGATCAACTATTCTAGTGTTCAACCAGTAAAACGATCCTCTTACAGCAGTTGTTTTAAAGATAATATCGTGTATTTCAGGGTCTTCCCATATCCAACTAGCCGTCGTCATTATCGTAGGTATTGGGAAAGTAAATGGTTGACCAATAGAATCTCCTTCGAAATAAAGCTCTGAGAGAGCTTTAAGAAACATTTTCGCTTCATTCTCATACGAGACTAGTGTTTCAACTTCTTCACCACTATAGATTGCTCTATTAGTTTCAATAGTTTTCCTCGGAGCATTCATTACAATAGTGAAATTCGTAAAAGGAGTATTGCCTGTTATGAAAACACAGCCTCTTCTCTCAGCTATTACTGTTTCATTATCTGTATTAACAGACCATATAATTCCTTCATAATCTACTTCACTGATCTCTTGTATATACTCGTATTTATTCTCAGTTAAAGTAATTGTATAAAGTTTTTTCTTCGAAGACGGATCCATTACTATTTCTCTAATCAATACATTGAAGCCTGCTAGAATACCTATAGCTGTAAGAATATCTTTAATCTCTGGTTTTGTAGTAAACAATCTACGTCTACGTACACGGCCTCTTCTAAACTCGATCAATCCATTTCCTTTAATATATGTATCTATAAATAATCTAGCTTGTCTTCTACTAAGTCTATACAACCAAACCGGTAGTTCTCCTTCTTTAGTTTTGATTAATTCAAAAAATTTATTCGAAGACTCTTGATCAAGTCTTAGTTTTCTAACATTTCTTAAACCGGGATTATTGTCAATACTATATTTAAAACCGAGTTTACTAAGTAGTTCTATTATTTCACTAGGATCATTTAATTGATGATCGCTGGGTTGCATTAAAACTATTCTCTCGTATTCAGTATTCTCTTGTTTAACTCGTTCTATACTGCCTTGTGAGAGAAACCATGCTACTAGTTTTACAACATCATCGGATATAGAATAGTTTTCAGACGAGTTATCGGCATAGGCCGGTGTAGGTATTGGTATTGGAGAATTTATTTTCAATAATTCTTCAATTGGATTAAATCTAACTACTTCATAATTGTCTATAGATAGCCATACAACTCTATGATTTGGAGATATCAATTGATCTTGGTTTTTACTCTTCAAATTATACATTTTACCTTTATAGTGATAGATCGCTATCTGTTTCACTGGTTTAATCTCTATCTTCTTACTCTTTATGTTAAAAGTATAGATTAGATCACCTATTTTTAAATCCTTGTAGCTTTTCCACCCGGTTGGAGTAAGAATTCTAGTATCCTGACTTAAACACTGCATACCTATTCTCGTAGGATAATTGAGATTGAACAATAGTCTCTGTACGTTTTGTTTAATTCCACGTATTGTTAAACCATCTCTTTTAATAAATGGTCCTGCATACCATTCTACAGTTGAAACAGCTTGTGCTCCAGTAAAGTAATGCTGTAGTGTTATCAAATAGTTAGCAAGGTGATCAACGAATGTATCGAAATGTCTAGCGGGTTTTGAAGAAATAGTTGGAGTCTTCAAACCAAGTTTCAGTAATCTTGAAATAGAATGTCCCGTACAGTAGGGTATGTATAGACTATAAGGTAGTTTATGAACATAAACATATCCATTTAAATGCATTTTTAAAACAGATTTAGGCAGTAGATTAACGAGTTCTTTCATATAATCCTCCAGGAGGAAACTGAAATAACCACTTGGTCCAAGGTATTTATTAGCATTTTCATTTACATCGATACTATTCCATTGACAATATTTTTCAATAGGATCTTTTACACTGTATTCTTCAATAGTCAAATTTAATCAACTCTTGATAGTTTATAGACTTGTTTTTAAGAGAATAACGTGTGCTTAAAAATCACATTCAAAACTTTTACCAATCTATTTATCAACGCAAAAATGTTTTAAACAATTGAGAATAGTGTTATTACAATCTATTGGAGAAAACAGATTAAATAATTACAGAATTATTACATTATTAATAACTAATTAACAACTCGTGTAGATACTAGAATAGGTTGAAATATCTCTCGGCTTCAATCAATATTCTTGACAATACAATCCATGTCATTAATGGTTCACTATATATTGAGTATTGTGCTATACTTTTATCAACAATATATTTACTGAAATCACTATGTGGGAAACCACCAATACCTATTAAATAATTGTTTTCAATAGATTCCTTAACTATGTCAAATGGTTTTTTATAAACACCTTTCTCGCTCAACAGTATTAATCCATTAATATCTATTTCTTTAAACAAGTAATCTAGATCCATTGTTTTAACGAACATTAATGGATTATCCGAATTAGGAGGTATTTTTCCATTAATCAACAGTTGTTCTATTAATCCGACAAATCTATTATAGTTTCTAGGTATCCTGGTTTCTGGATTGATGAAAATAATATCTCCTGGATAAGTATGGATATATAGTTCTAATTTCTTCTTCTTATTTAAAGGAGATTCTAGAGCGAATAGTAGTGAAACATGTACTATATCTGGTCTACCTCTTTTCTCTCTTTCACGTAGTTTTAGCATAGCATGGTAGTGTAGTGATACATCTAGTAGTGTTTCAAACGGTTTCTTACCTCGTTTTCTAGCATTATTTACTACAGATGGATGATTAGCTATTTCTCTCGGTACTAGTTCTAAACTCGATTCAAGGAGAATTATTTTCAAACTATTATCTGAAAAACCAATTAAATCTCTCCATTTTCTTATTGTTAATAAATTATGCATTCGTTTATCCCTGAACATTTGTTTATAGATTCATATTCTTTATAATTAGTTTCAATACTTGTTTTAATATCATAATTTTGTTTAATTAACTAATTGTATATTTATCACTATATTGTGTTTGAAGTATTACTAGGAATGGTTTTGTTTAGATTTAGAGGTATATAGTGTTGAGTAGAAAAAGTATTTTGAGAGATCTAGGTTTTCAGAGAATGAAGTATTTATATAGATTAGCGGTTGAATATACTAGATGTGGGAAATACGAGTATGCTCGTAGATATATTGAGTTGATTATAAAATACAGTCATAAAGCTCGTGTTAAACCACCTAGATATATTAGAAGGGGTTATTGTAGGAGGTGTAAGATTCCTTTAATACCGGGTTTAACATCACGTATACGTATTCAGAGCGAAGGCAAGGGATCTAGAGTTGTGGTGACTTGTCTACTATGTGGTTGGATGAGAAGATTCATGATAAAGAAACGGGTTTTAAAATAAGAGAGAGATTGAAAGGTAGAGTTGATTTACAGTTAGGAAAGAAAGGTATTACGAATTCTTTCTTAAAGGAAGTTAAGAGTAGATTAGAGAAACAAGGAGTTGTTAAAATAAGGATTTTGAAATCATTTATTAAAACAAGCGATATGGATAGAAGATCTATTGCTAGAAATATTGCTAATAGTGTTGATGCTGATTTGATCGATATACGTGGATATACATTTATATTGGTTAAGAAGAGAGATAAAATTAAGAGAAATAGTGAGAAATAAATATTAAAGAGGTATTACATTTAATCACGAGTTAGTGAGTAATGCTTTGAGGTTTAATTATAATGGTAACAGCTCTAGAAGTACCTGCCGATGAATTGATTAAAAGATTAGCTATTTATTTGAAAGAACATGTTCCGGGAGTTAAGCCACCTAATTGGGCTTATTTCGTCAAAACAGGTGTTCATAAAGAGAAAATACCTGATAATCCTGATTGGTGGTATTATAGAGCTGCTAGTATTTTGAGAAAACTATATAAATACGGTAAACCAATTGGTTTAGAAAACTTTAGGAGAATGTATGGTGGTAGGAAAAACTACGGTTCAGCTCCAGAGCATTTTGTTAAAGGAAGTGGTAGTATTGTTAGGAAAATACTACAGCAATTAGAGAGAGAACAATTGGTTAAAACTATTAAAGGTAAGGGTAGAGTTCTCACTCCACAGGGTAGAGCATTGCTTGATAGAATAGCTTATGAGATAATGGTCGATCTTGCTCGAGATAGATTGGAATTAGTTAAGTATCTACCTTCTAGTGTTAGATCTAAGATTTTGAAAAGTAGTGATAGGTGAAGTTTATTGGAACAGGAGTTTATATATGATGATGAACTTGAAGCGATTAGAAGACGTAAACTAATAGAGCTTCAAAAGAAGATTGAAGAAGAGAAAAAGAGGAGAGAGCAGATAGAAGCTATTCTTAAACAAATACTCACACCTGAAGCTCGTAATAGATTAGCTAATTTAAGACTCGTTAAACCTGAGCTTGTTGATATTGTTGAACAACAATTGATCACGTTAGCGAGATCAGGTCGTGTTCAATTACCTATAACTGATGATTTTCTAAAGAAACTTCTATCGGAAATATATGAACAAACTCATAAGGAGACGCGTATACGTTTTCTTAGAAAATAAGGTGTAGTTTTATGGCTCGATATATTCATTTAGCTCGTAAACTAAGACTTGCTTCAGCTCTTAAATCTAATAAGCCGATACCGATATGGGTTACTATTAAGACTAATAGACGTATTAGAAGGGGTTTTAGATTGAGAAATTGGAGGAGAACTAAGTTAAAACTATAGGTGGTTTAAATGAGTGAAGCAGGTATTGTTAAATCGATTCACGTTATTCCTCTTAAGAAAGTATATTTTGGTAGGAGGAAGAATAGAGCTGATAGAGCTATTAGATTGATTCGTCGATATGTTGCTAGACATTTTAAAGATGTTGAGAAAATATTGATTGATAATGCTGTTAATGAATATATTTGGAGTAGGAGTAGAGAGAAGCCGCCTCGTAGAATTACTGTTGAAATAAGAGTTAATAAAGAGGAGAAGACAGCTCGTGTTCTACTTGTGAGGAAGAGTATTTTAAAGAAACATGAATCTGGGTGATTTTACATAAAGGTGTTTACATGGTTGAGGTTAATAAGATTAGAATTTTTGGTTCTCCACATATAGGTGTTTACGTTTTCGTAAACAATATGGTTGCTATTATACCACCTGGTTTAGAGAATAGTGTTAAAGAGATTATTTCAAATAGTTTAAATGTTGACCTTATTGAAACTAAAATAGCTGATCTAGTTTTAAATGGTGTTTTAATAGCAGGTAATGATCATGGTGTTGTATTACCTAGAAATACTCGTGAATCTGAAATAGAATATATTAGGAAAAAGCTTTCAAAATATGGTATTAATGTTTACGTATCTAGATCTAAGAATACTGCTTTAGGTAACGTATTGTTAGTTAATAATAAAGCTTGTATCATCAGTCTAGATTTCGAGAAAGATGAGATAATTAATATAACGGATACTCTTGGAGTAGAAGTTTTTCAGAGAAATATATTGAATCTAAGTATACCGGGTAGTTTAGCCGTTATTACAGATAATGGGGGTGTTGTTCACCCTGATGTTTCAGACGAAGATCTCGAGGATCTTAAGAAAATATTTAATATATACATTGAGAGAGCTACTGTTAATTCAGGTATACCTTTTATTAAGAGTGGTTTGATAGCTAATAATAAAGGAGTACTTGTTGGAGAAAACACTACTGGTCCCGAGATACTTCGTATTCAAAAAGGTTTTACCGGTTGACGGGTGGTTTGAATGTATGAAGTTAAAGTATATAGAATAGAGGGGTTTATGCTTATTAATCACGATAAAGTACCTGTTTGGCAAAAGTTTGTTAAAGAAGTTAGAGCTCTTAATGAGAAAGATGCGTTAGAATACGTGTACTCAGTACTCGGCAGTAATCATAAAGTTAAGAGGAGGCATATTAGAATAACCAGTATTAGTGAAATACCGGTTGAGAAAGCTAGGAATCGTAATATTGTAGAGTTATCTAGAATTAAGGGGTTTGTTAAATGAGTAAAGAATCTGGTGAAGAGAGAAGAGTAGTTACTGTTGAGGAATTAATTGCTAGAGCAACTCAGCTTAGAGAATATTTGAATCTACTTAATTCTCAGATAGAAAGTTTAACGTTACAAGCATCTGAATTACAATTGGTTATAAATACGTTGAATTCGCTACCAGAGACTTCTTCTAGTAATTTAATGGTTTTAGATAGATTTAATACTGTTTTCATACCGATCAATATTAATGAGAATTGGTTAAATCATGTTATCGTAAACATTGGTGGGAGTTATTATATTAAAACAAATAGAGATAAAGCAGTTGAATTGATCAATAAGAGATTAGATAGTGTTAAGAGGGTTCTGGACGAATTAGTTAAAAGATATCAGATTGTTTTAAATGAATATAATGCTATTCAAAGAGTATTGTCTGCAGTATATGCTAAAATTATGGAGGAGAAGAAAGAAACCAGTGTAGATACAAGTACTGCTGGTTGAAACAACGGTGTCTAGTTTTGTTTAAGAAAATACGTGAAGTTTTCAGTAAATTTATTGAACAATTCCAATACCATGTTTTTACACGTGATAGATTAATTAAACTACTCGAGGATTTTAAAATTGAGTTAATTTCTAATGATGTTGCTTTCGAAGTAGCTGAGAGTATTGTTAATGAGATATTGAATGAATTTGATAGAAAGAATATACGTAGTAGAGAGGATTTAGTTAAAACACTACGTGGTGTTATAAAATCTTATTTTGATAAAACAATTCAAATTGATTTAATTAATGAAGCTAGAGAATACGATCTATATAAAATAGTCTTTCTAGGAATCAATGGTGTTGGTAAAACGACTACTATTGCTAAAATAGCTTGTTTATACAGAGAGAATGGTTTTAAACCGTTAATGGTTGCAGCCGATACTTTTAGAGCTGGTGCTCAAGAACAGTTGATAATACATAGTGAGAGAACTGGTATACCTGTTTTCACAGGTAGATATGGTGCAGATCCCGCTTCTGTTGCTTTTGATGCGATAAACTATGCTAGTAAGAGAGGTTTTAGTGTTATTTTAATAGATACTGCTGGTAGAATGCATACTGATGTCGATTTAATAGATGAGTTGAAGAAGATAATTAGAGTTGTTAAACCACATCGTAGAGTTCTCGTAGTAGATGCTTTAACTGGTAATGATGCTATTGAACAAGCTAGATTCTTCCATGAATCAATTGGTGTTGACTGTGTTATAGTGACTAAAGTAGATGCTTACGATAAAGGAGGTGTGCCTTTAAGTATAGTTTACTCTATTGGTAAACCAGTAGTGATGATAGGTACGGGTCAGGGATATAAAGATTTAAAATACTTTAATGTTAATGAATTCATAGATAAAATTATATCTTAATCTTAACATGTGGATATTTATTGGAAAGTCTTTAATGGGGTTTAGATATGGGTTTTAGAGAAATAATTGATGCTTGGAGGAGGATTTTGAAACTAGCTTCAAAACCTGATCGAGAGGAGTATATGATTAATTTAAAAATGAGTTTACTTGGTTTGTTTCTCGTAGGTGTTATCGCTTTCATTATTAGATTTTTAATATATACATACGTATTTCCACCATTTTCCTAAATGGTGTATTAGCAATTGTATAGTAGTATTAGATACTATAGTGTTAGGACAACGATGGGTAGAGAGCTAGATGTAGCTTTGATTATAGAGAATAGATTAAGAGATCAGGTGTCTAAAGGTTTAGAGACTAGTGTTTCAGCAATAATACTCCCTCCTAATATTCGTGGATATGTTTTCCTAGAATCGAATAGTTTAACAAGTGTTTTCCAAGCAATTAGCGATATTAAGTACGTTAAAACATCTCAACCAATGATCGTATCGTATGAAGATATTGAAAGACTTGTTAAACCCAAACCAGTTATTGAACTAGTTAATATAGGTGATATGGTGGAGATTGTTAGAGGACCATTTAGAGGTATGAAAGCTCAGGTTACAAGTATAAATAAGAGTAAGAATACTATAACTCTAAATGTTCTTGAAGCAGCATTTGCTGTTCCAATCGAAGTTCCATCTGAATACGTGAAACCTATTAAGAAAGGTGAATAGTTTTGGGTAAGGAGAAAGTGATTAGGATAATGGTTGAAGGTGGTAAAGCTACACCGGGTCCACCGCTGGGTCCAACATTATCTCAATTGAAACTAAATGTAGCTGAAGTTGTTAAAGCTATAAATGAGGCTACTAAAGAATATAGTGGTTTAACAGTTCCCGTTGAGATCGTTATTGATACTAGTTCTAAAAAGTATCAGGTAAGAGTAGGTATTCCAACGACAACAGCTCTATTACTTAAAGAAGCTGGTGTTAATCAACCAAGTGGAGACCCTATGCATAAGAAAATTGGTGACATATCTTTAGAGAAGATTGTTAAAATAGCTATAATTAAGAAAGAGAGTTTGAATGCTAAAACACTTAAATCAGCTGTTAAAACAATTCTCGGTAGTGCGAGAAGTATTGGTTTAACAGTAAATGGTAAAGATCCTAAAGTTGTTCAAAATGAGATAGATAATGGTTTACACGATGAACTATTATCTAAATACGAGAGTGAATGGGGGTTTAGGTAAATGTCTGAGAAATTGTTTAAAGAACTAGAACAGTGTATTTTAAAAGCAAAAGAGTATAGTAAACGTAGGAATTTTAAACAATCTGTTGAATTAATAGTTGTTTTCAAAGACGTTGACCCGAAGAGTCCTGAAGGTAGGATAAGAGAAATAGTAGTATTGCCGAGAGGCCGTGGTAAGGATTTGAATATATGTGTAATAGCTGATGGAGATATGGCTGTGAAAGCACGGGAACTGGGTGTTAAGAGAGTTATAACTAGTGATGAACTACGTGGTATTGGTAAGAAAGAAGCTAGGAAAATAGCAGAGGAATGTGATTGGGTTCTAGCTAGAACTGATTTAATGCCGTTGGTTGGTAGAGTTCTGGGTCCAGCGCTAGGTCCTCGTGGTAAAACACCTGTTCCAATACCGATTGGTAGCGATATAGCTAGTTTTATAAATAGATATAAATCAGCTATTCTAGTGAGGAATAAGGATCAGCTTTATATAATGGCTCCTATAGGTACTGAAGATATGTCTGTACAGGATCTTGTTGAAAACGCTAAAACAGTTATACATGTTCTCGAATCTAAACTACCTAATGGTTTAAATAGTATAGTTAAAGTATTCGTTAAGACGACAATGGGTCCTCCAATACCTGTTAAATGGTGATTAAAATGACTCTAGCTGAATCTGTTAGAAAAATTCCTCAGTGGAAGATTGAGGAAGTTGAGTATTTAACGAAATTGTTTAGAGAATACCCTGTTTTCGCAATAGCTGATATAACTGGTTTTCCAACTAAACACCTACAGATCCTTAGAAAAAAGCTTAGTGGTAGAGTTGTTTTTAGAGTATCTAGAAATAAACTAGTTCTTATAGCTATGAAGAGAGCTGGTATTGATACGAGTTTATTTGAGAAAATACTTAGTGGCCCGAATCTATTGTTATTTACTAAAATGAATGCTTTCGAACTATACGGAGAGATCGAGAAACATAAATCTAAAACTTATTATAAACCAGGAGAGATCGCTGATAAGGAAATAATTATTCCAGAAGGAGATACGGGTATACCGCCTGGTCCAATGCTCAGCGTTTTCGGTAAGTTAAAAATACCTACACGTGTTCAAGCTAATACTATTGTTGTCGCTAAAGATACTGTTGTCGCTAAACCCGGTGATAAAATATCTGAAGATTTAGCTAGTCTTCTTCAAAAACTAGATCTGCCTTTAAAAGAAGTGTTGTTGAAAATAAAGTATGTTTACGATAGAGGGGTAGTTATACCTGGAGATAGATTGAAGATAGATATTAACGAATACGTAAATAGTATTTTAAAAGCACAAATTCAAGCAATAAATCTCGGTGTTGAAATAGTTTGGCCTGAGAGAGAGATATTAGAGAGAGTGATTGTTAAAGCATATAGAGAAGCTAGAGCAATAGTGGTTGAATCATCGTTTATAACTAGTGAAACTATTGATGAAATAATTAGATCTGCTCATTTCAAAGCATATATGCTTGCAATTGAGCTTAGTAAAAGGGGAGTTGATATAGGTATTAAGATAGAGAAACCTATTATCGAGGAGAAGAGAGAAGAGAAGGTGGTAAAGAAGGAGGAGAGGGAGGAGGAGAAGGAGAAGACTGTTAGTGAAGAAGAGTTAGCTGAAGGACTCGGAGCTATATTCGGTTAAAGAGTTATTTTTAAAAACCCGTATTTGATAATAACGGATAAGAGTAGTGTTTAGAAGGGTGGTGTAGTATAGAATACATATATGCATCACTACTATTGTATAAAGCTGGTAAAGAGATAAGTGAAGAGAATGTTAAGAAAATACTTGAAGCAGCTGGTATAGCAGTAGATGAAATTAAAGTTAAATCACTAGTTGCTGCTTTGAAAAACATAGATATAGCTAAAGTAATTGAACAAGCAACAAGTACTCAATTTATTGCAGCACCTGTAGCTGTACCTACACCATCAGCTCCAGCTGAAACAACTGAATCTAAGAAAGAGGAGGAGAGGGAGGAGGAGAAGGAGAAGACTGTTAGTGAAGAAGAGTTAGCTGAAGGACTCGGAGCTATATTCGGTTAGCTATCTACTTGATTATTTTTAGTGAAAGCAGTAAATTCACTATCATCTGTTAATCTATATTTAATAATTAGTTTTTACAATACTTTTCTCAAGTAAAGATATGGTGAATACAAGTGTTAAACATTGATCGAGAATTTAGGGACTTTTCATTAAAAGACTTAGGTTTCGATAAATATACTTGTAGAAAATGCGGATCTAGTTTCTGGAGTAGTGTTTATAGAGAATATTGTCCAGATAGACCTTGTAGTAAATATGATTTTCTATTCAAGAAATACAGTAGTGTTAGAAATCTCAGTATTGATGAATCAAGAGATTTATTTATAAAATACTTTATGGAGAAAAATCATGGTTACGTAGATCCGTATCCTGTAGTAGCTAAGTGGAGAGATGATCTATATTTAACGATTGCTTCAATAATAGTTTTTCAACCACTGGTTACCGATGGAGTAGTCGAACCACCATTCAACCCACTAGTAATAGTCCAGCCCTGTGTGAGGCTTGAAGACATAGATAATGTTGGTTTAACATTCGGTAGACACATGACATCGTTTGAAATGGGAGGACATCATGCTTTCAATAAGAAAGATAAACATGTATACTGGATACGTGAAACAATCGAGTATTCACTAGAATTCTTTAACAAATACATTGGTATCCCGATTGAGAGTATTGTTTTTAAAGAATCCTGGTGGGAGGGTGGTGGTAATGCTGGCCCAGCTTTAGAAGTAATTGTTGATGGTTTGGAACTAGCTACACTTGTTTTTATGAAATATAAGTTAGTTAATGGAGAATATAGACCGAGCCCGGTTTATGTTGTTGATACTGGTTATGGTATGGAGAGAATTGCTTGGTTTACTAGGAAAACGCCTACAGCATACCATGCAGTATTCGATCAATTGATTAATAAATATAAAGAGATTTTAAATATAGATGTTTTAACAGATGATCTATTATACTATATTGTTTATTCAACTAGCGATAAAGATATCAATAGTATTAACGAATTAGAGAGTTTTATTGTTGAAAACAAACTCGATGAGTATTGGAAGAAATTGTTGAATACAATAGCTTTATTCACAACACTAGATCACGTTAAAACAATTCTTCTGTTGTTATCAAACGGTGTTGTGCCTTCAAATACTGGTGAAGGTTATCTCGTTAGATTGGTTTTACGTAGATTATTGAAAACACTTTTAAAAACAGGTGTTGAAATATCTAGACTAGTCTATGTTTTGAACGAGCTTGTTAATAAACAAATTGAATACTGGAGTGATAGATACGTATATAGATTTAGAGATAAAGCTGAGTATATTTACGAAGTGATCTCAATAGAGACTAGGAGATTCATAGATAATATCACTAGGAATATAGTTGTAGTAGATAAGTTGATTAATAAGAAGAATATAACACTAGATGATTTAATTAAAATATATGATTCTCACGGTATACCTCCGGAAATAGTTATAGATAGAGCTAAATCAATTGGAATAAACATTAGTGTACCGAGTGATTTCTACTCTAGAATAGCTAGATTACACGGAGCCTCTATGGAGTTTAGTAGAAATAAAATTGAAGAATTACCACGCGAGATCGTTGAATGGGCTTTGAAACAGAATAGTACTGAAATCGTTTTCCACAGAGAACCGTATAAAACTAGTCATAGGTCTAGAATTATCGATGTATATAATAAATATGTAGTGTTTGATTCTACAATATTCTATCCTAGATCAGGGGGTCAAGATAGTGATATAGGTTATATCATATATAATAATGAGAAGTATAGTGTTATCAATGTTTTTAAAATAGGTGATGTTATAGTTCACGAGCTTGATAGAAGACTTGAAATTGGTTCAGATAAATATGTTGAACAACATATTGATTGGTTTAGAAGATATCGTTTAATGAAACACCATACAGCTACTCACATATTGCTGGGAGTTTTGAGAAAAATCTATGGTGATCACGTTTGGCAAGCGGGTGTTGAAAAGACTATTGAGAAAGCAAGACTCGATGTAACTCATTATAAACTACCTAGTCGAGAAGAGATAGAGCTTATAGAGAGAGAGGTTAATAAGATAATTGATCAGAGGATTGATATTAGTTTTAAATTTATGGATAAATTTAGTGCTGAGAAAGAATATGGTGTTAAAATATACCAAGGTGGTGCAGTTTATTCACCCGTAGTTAGAATAGTTGAAATACCCGGTGTTGATGTTGAAGCTTGTTTTGGAACACATGTTTCAAATACTAGTGAAGTTGGTGGTTTTAAAATAATTAACGTTGATAGGATACAGGATGGTGTTATTAGATTCGAATATATAGCTGGCTCTAGATTATCTGAATATATTTCTAATCTAATATCCGAGAGAGAGGAATTGGTTAAAATAATTGGTTTGAAAACAGATAGTATTGTTAAAAATATTGAAAACATTGTTAGCGATTATAAGCGTTTACAGGAGCTTGTTAAAAACTATAGGAGTATTTTAAAAGAATACTTGATTAGAGAGCTTATTAGTAAAGCTATTGATATATGTGGTGTTCAATTAATAGTTGTTGAGAAGAAAATAAGTGATCAACAGTTTTATAAAAATATTGTTGAAGAATTATCGCTTAGAAACAACTATTTAACAGTAATGTATGATGAAGATTTAGTAGAAATAGCTGTAAATCCGGAATTAGCTAAACTTAGAGATATTGATTTGAGAAACACTATTAATTTTCTGAAAGAGAAATATAGAGATGTAAAAGGTGGTGGTAAAAGAGATCACATTAGTATAAAAATAATTAAACCCCGAGATAAATTAAAAGACATTATAGAATCAATAGAAAAAATTATTTGTCAAAAAGAATAAAAAAAGGTAATAGAGTAAAAGGGCCCGTGGCCTAGCCTGGATAGGGCGCCGGCCTTCTAAGCCGGAGGCCCGGGGTTCGAATCCCCGCGGGCCCGCATCATTTCATTTACTTGGTTTTAAATTAATTTATAGAGATCAAAATGTTAATGAAGGATTTGTTATTCGAGATTTAATAGTATATTATATTATTGAAATAAAAATACTATTTCGTGAATCCTATTTATCTAGGTAATTTTAAACAAATAATATGTATTTAAATAATTTCATGATAATATACTATGTGATTTAGATAGTTAATTCGATAAAATACAGTTGTTTTACTAATTATTGATAGAGATAATTGTTACTAATAGTTTAAACAGAATCGGTGGTAATGGAGTTGACTAATAGTCATAGTAATTCGATTATTAACGATGAATTCTGGAGAAACTATACTATTGAAAAACACAATGAATTCAAATACTCTAGAATCGATTTCATCGTATTTATTATAATAAGTGCTTTCATATCTCTATTATTTAACTCGTTTTTCGCTCGACGCTTTAATTCTTGGAAACTAGATTACTTTCTCATAAACACTAAGTATCTTTGGTTAGCGTATACTCCATTAGCTACATATGCTACAATTGGTTTATTGAAGAACAATTATCATAAGAATATTTATTTAGAGAGGAGAACTCAGAGCCGTGACTATAAAGTTATTTTTCAAATAACAACTCGTGGTTTTAATAAAGAATCTATTTTAAAATCTGTTAAAAGCGTACTCTACTGGGCTACGAAGTATTTGAAAGACTTTGAAATATGGATTGTAACTGAAGACGATGTTGATAAAGATTTTTTCGAAAACCTTAGAAATATTAACGGCGAGTATTGTGATTTGATAAAAATAATATATGTTCCACGTGAGTATAGGACGAAGAATAATACTAAGTATAAAGCTAGAGCATTAAATTACGCTCTCGAAGTTAGGAGGAAACTCGGCTTTATCTCTGATAAGATATGGATTTATTTAATGGATGAAGAGAGTATTGTAGGAGAGGATACTATTGTAGGTATAATTGATTTTATTGAGAATTCTAGTAATGATGGTAAATTAGTTGGTCAAGGTATTATAGTTTATTCAAACTACTGGGGTGTGAATAAGATAATTAGTGTTGAGGATTTTCTAAGAACAGGCGATGATATAAGCAAGAGTGGTTTCCATATATTTTCAGGCAGAGTGCTCTGGGGGACACATGGTTCACACTTACTCTACAGATCTGATCTGGAGGATAGAATTGGATGGGATTATGGTGAAATTAGAGCTGAAGATATGGTTTTCGGACTACTAGTTGTTAAACATTATGGAGATGTATTGGGATGGCTTAAAGGTAAACTATATGAACAAAGTCCTTTCTCGATAAGAGATTTTCTAAAACAGAGAAGAAGATGGTTATGGGGTATTCTAGATATTATTCTTAAAAACAACTGTATAGGATTATTAGATAAATTAATACTAGTTCTCAACCTAGTGGTTTGGCTTACATCACTACCTTCAATAATTATAGCTTATGTAAACTTTATTAAACCAACACCTGCGCCAAACATATTGTTTACTCCAATATTCGGTTTCGAAATGTGTATTTTACTATACCTATATTATCTAGGTGCTAAACTAAATCTTTCAATAATCAATAGAAATAGTAAAATACATATAATTATGTATCTAACACTAATACCAATAGCTGGTTCATTAGAAGCCATTGCAGCATGGTATGGATTATTAACATATTTCAAGAGCAGTAAATCAGGTTTCGAAATAATAAGAAAAGAACTAGTTGAAACAAATAGTATTAAAAACTAAGAATATTGTTTTAAACTATTTAACCAAGATTAAATTGATTTTAGAAATTATCAAGTTGTGTTAAATAATATTATGTTTCAACAGTAGCTGGTAGTTCTATTGATTCTGGTAATGAACCCCATGCAGCGATCTCTAGTATTTTAGCGATAAATATTATAATTCCACCAACTAGTATTATGAGTAGTATAGCTCCTAGATAGTATAGGTAACCAACTGTTCCGAACATATAGACTTTAGTAGTAGTTTTTATAATATCATAGGATCTCCTTAAATAAATAGCTGCCATAATTATCAATACATATACTATTATAAATGGGATAATAAACATACCGATTGCAGCTAAGAGTGTTGAGATTAATCCAGCTATATTTAAAGAACTTAATCCTGCTAAACCTACTAAACCTGCTAAACCTATGAGTCCTCCAAAAGCTGCCGCAATCCATGCAATAATCCCTATTATACCAGCTAGTATATTAAAGATCAAGTAGTTTAAATAACAGCTTTTGGGAGTGGGATTATTAATTTTATCCGATAAATGTGCTACACCTACATATATCAGTATAACACCGATGATTAATATAATCAAACCTATTAAACCAATCAATAATATCATTCCTATTAAACCGAGAATAGCTCCTATAAGACCCATATTTTTAGCTTCGCTAATATTAATCTTAGTGGTAAGCTTAGCTTCGGGGTATTCGCTCGGAGGTTTTGATGGCTCGGTTGAAGCCATTATACACACCTCTATAGATCTATATGATCTCGATTATATATAAATGTTTAGGCTGTTGACTATATTGTATTCTACTGATTATTTAATTGAAATTATTGCATTGAATTATAGAGTGTTTTTAAACTTTTTTCTAATTTTAATTAAATTTTAATACATTGTGTTTTAAAATACGAGTTGATTAAGATATCGTGGTGAGCTATAATTATAGCATAATGGTTTTAAATATGTATTTCAATAAAGAACTCGTTAAGAAAGTTTTCAAATTAACTTTTCCAATGATCATCACTGAGCTAGCTCATAGTATTTATTCTTTGACAGATACTTTTTTTGTTAAAGGTCTAGGCGCCGATGCTTTAGCTGGTGTTGGTTTAGCGAGTTATTTATTCTGGATATTCATGGTTTTCATAACTATGTTTAACAGTGGTTTAACTATATATGTTTCCCAAGCGTATGGAGCTGGTGAGAATATTAAAGCTAAGAAGAGTTTGAGTGAAGTTCTTTTATATGGTTCATTGTTTAGTTTATTTATTGGTTTAATAGGATACTGGATTGGTTTCAAAATACTTATTTTATTGAATGGTGAACTAAACACTGTTGTCTATAATGCTTACGATTATTTTAAATGGAGAGTAATTAGTTTACCGATCGTTTTTGCCGTTGGTTCGATTGATTCAACACTAATAGCTATTGGTTGGACTATTAAATCTATGAAAGCGAATGTAATCGGTGTTTTACTTAATATAATTCTAGACCCGATCATGATATATGGATATTACGGTTTTCCCAGAATGGGTGTTGAAGGAGCTGCTTTAGCAACTATTTTTTCTAATATAGCTACTGGTTTTATAAATACATATTATTTATTGAAATCTGGTTTAAAACCTGAATTCGTTATTGAAACCGGTATCTTAAATAGAATACTGAATTTAGGAATACCAATTGCTGTTGAAAGAGCAGTATTCAGTATTGGTAATAATTTATATGTAGCGATTATAGCTAGATGCGGGAGTATAGCGTTAGCTGCACACAACATTGGTCTAAGAATTGAAAGTTTAATATATATGCCTGGATTTGCTTTCTCAATAGCCGCTTCAGTACTCGTGGGTCAAGCTATTGGTAATAGTGATTATGTATACGCTAAGAAGATTGGGAGAGAAGTTGTTAAAACATCTACGTTATTTATGACAATTCTAGGTATTATTATTGCTATAGTTTCTCGATATGTAGTAGAACCTTTTTCACCGAATGAAGATGTTCGAATGCTTGCTTCTACCTACTTGATCCTAGCTGGTTTAAGTGAAACGGGATTAGCGCTTTCTATGAGTACTAGCGGAGTTATTAGAGGTAGTGGTAATACTAGAATACCTTTATTGATAAATGTTTTCAGTTTCTATGTAATCAGGCTATTAGTAGCCTTTTCTCTTGTAAACTCGATCGGAGTGATTGGAGCATGGATAGGTATGTTTATTGACTTATACGTACGTGGATTGATAATATATGTTGTTTTTGAAAAATACTTTTATAAGTTAGCACGTAGAGTTATTTAACTAGACTTCAAATATTTTCCACGGATCCTTGTTTAAAACTATATGAATCTAACTGCTATAGCTGAAGAATTGTTATCGTTGAAACAAGAATTAAACGTAGAAGATTCTGTGGGTTTCTAAATATAGCTTTAATAGTAGTTTATTCAACGAATTTACTGCTATTCTCCACTAGAGATCTATAATATTTTAGTAATTGATTTTTAACAAATAGTATTTTCAAGTACATTAAACTATGTGTTTCTATTCAATTAATTAAGATAAATCGGTGAATAGTGTTGATTAATAGAGTTTTAAATTATAAAATAATACTATGATTTACTAGTAAAAATTATTTAAACACCGAGTTTACTGATAAACGGTTTCTTAAAATATTACTAAAACTAATTTATTTGTTTCATAAATATATTTCTTAAAAATACTGGTCTATGGTTGAAGTAAATGAGTAAAACGTATCCTGTTCATGCTATATCAGCAGTTGGATGTGTTTTAATTAGAAACGATGAAATCCTGTTAGTTAAAAGAAAATACCCTCCTGCTGAAGGATACTGGGCTATTCCAGGCGGTGTGATCGAGTCAAGTGAATTAATATATGAAGCTGCTAGACGTGAATTAGAAGAAGAAACCGGTTTGAAAGCTGAACCATTAGGTGTAATAGCGTTAGCAGACGTATTGTTTAGAGAAGGTTGTAGAGTTAAATATAGATATGTTATAGTTGAAGTATTATTCGACCCAACTAGTATCACGGGTTCGCTGAAACCTGGAGAGGAAGTTTTAGATGTTAGATGGATGAATATTAAAGATGTTGTTAATAGAAATGATATTACGAGATCAACTAGAAAATTAGTTGAAAGTATTTTGAACGGTAATTACTCGTTTATCAAGATAATACAAGTAGTTGTTGATAAATAATAGTTTATGAATAGAGTTAGTTTTTCGAACTAATTTTTTTGAAAAACAACTTTATATATTGATTTTTTAATATTGTTAAATGGTGATAAAATGAATATGTGGAAATGTCAAGTATGTGGATTAGTATTAGAAGTTACTGAGCCTCCCGAGAAATGCCCTAAATGTGGAGCTCCGCGAGAACAGTTTAGAGAACTGAGTAGTGAAGAAGCTGAGTTAATCAGAAGATCTAGGAAATCGAATTATCTACATATGGAGGCGGTTAAACTATTAAAAAGATTAATAGACATAGCTGAAGAAGGTATAAGTGATAACCTTGATCCAGGGTGTGTTAAAATATTTACTGAAGAAAGAGATTTCGCTAAATTAACTATTCAAAAAATTATGGCTGAACTTGAGACACATGTTAAGAAAAATAAATGGAATTAATCTTTTTTTTAGTTTTAAACAATTGTTTTTAATCAATAGATTTCTTTATCATATCTTAAATATATTGAATTTAAATGGAGATTTTATTGAAAATAATAATAACAGGAGGAGCCGGTTTCATAGGGAGTTGTGTAGTAAAACGTCTTATTAAGGATAAACATGATTTAATTATCATAGACGATTTATCATCGAGTACTTTAGATAGTTTAAAGAATGTTTTCGATAGAATTGTTTTCGTTAATGAAAATGTTTTAAACATAGATAGAATTGAAGATTATTTTAAGAAAACGGATATTGTAATACATTTAGCAGCTATACCTAGTGTTGAAGAATCTATTAGGAATCCCGTTAGAGTTTTTCAAGTAAACACGCTTGGAACTCTCTATCTACTAGAACTATGTAGAAAACACGATATAGATAGATTTATATATGCTTCAAGCGCATCTGTTTATGGAAATCCTATCTATATTCCTATTGACGAAGAACATCCGTGTAATCCACTGAGTATATACGGTGTTTCGAAATATAGTAGTGAGCTACTGGTTTTAAACTATTATAGAAACTATGGATTAAAATATACTATACTTAGATTATTCAACGTATATGGACCGGGTATGAAGGATGGTGTTATTTATCACTTTATTAGAAACATGTTATTGAGTAAAGAAATTGTCATATATGGTGATGGTAGACAAACAAGAGATTTCATATATGTAGACGATGTTTCCGAAGCTATTCATTGTGTAATCAATTATCCTAGAAATAATGTTTACAACATCGGTTCTGGTCAAGGAATATCTATTAATCAATTATTCAATAAAGTAAGGTCAATACTGGGTTTGAACGTAGAACCTGTTTATAAACCTAGTAGAACTGGAGATATTGAACACAGTATAGCTAATATAAATAGAGCAATTAATGAAATAGGTTGGAGACCAAAAACTAGTCTTGAAGATGGATTAGTTAAGACAATAGAGTATTTTAAACAAAAACTAGGTGTTTAACTAATAGAATCGATCACTATTTTAGCTAGTTTTAATGAACCATTACCATACTCAAATGGTTTCTCTTTCTTCACTTTCTCAATAGCTTCAACTAACTCAGATGGTTTAACCTCGTCGGGGTTAATGAATAATCCATTAAGTTTCTCAGCTAGTAGAATAGAATCTATTAAACCACTAGTTTGCGGTAAATCGGGATTATAGACTAAAATAACTGGTTTTCTATAAGATAATGCTGCTTCAACTATCGATAAACCTTGATGTCCGAGAACGACAGATGCTTTTGAAATCCAGTAATCAATATCCGGGTCAAATCTAAAAACTCTCCAATGAGGTTTTTTCGATGTGATAAAGGATGGTTCTACTTTACCTGATTGTATAACAACATCATCTAGATCTGTTTCTAAGAGCAATTTGATTAGCTTAAGATGACCCATGGAGCCTGTTAAAACGAGAATAAAACCGTGGTCTTCGGTTTTATATAGAGGTTTTTCATAAATAGGTCCAGTGACAAATCCTCTACTGTAGTTTTTTAATTGTTCAATCCAATGGAGTGCAATCGGTATCTTCACGTAATCATGGAGTTTCTTATTAGCTATTGAATAGGTATGTATACGGTCTACTGCTTCTATACTAATCAATAGTTTAGCTTTTTTAACTAAACCAGCTAATATGGGAGTGATCGAGTGGTTAGAACCGGTAGCAATAATTGCTTCAGGTTTTTCAATATTGATAAGACTTTCAATTAATGAAACAGGTATTCTAGCTAGTAGTTTAGAGAAACTCTCTAGTGGATTACGAGGTTTACTAACATATACGTATTTTGGATTCACTATTCTCTTTCTAATTCTCATAATACTCCATTTATCAAACGGGTCTACAATAAATTTAATATCCATGTATTCGTTTAATTCAAATAATGCTTCAGCAACTGCGATCGCATATCCCGTATGTCCTCCACCGCTTGAAACAATGTATATAGTCATTGTTTACCCTTTCACTATTTTATTCAAAAACCTGAATTATATAATTCTATAGTATATAGTTTATAAGTAAGCTATTAATTAAACAATTGTCTATAGTTTACGTAGAATTTCTGAGACCTGGGTGAGTATGTGTAAATGAATAATGATGATAATGAGATAGAGGAATTGCGAGGAGTTAGAGTGAGATATTCTACTATTGTTAACTACGTTAGCCATATTTATAGACTAGGTGTAGCTGTATTATTCGCAATAATCACTACTAGAAAACTCAGTGTTGAAGAATATGGTTTATTCACAACATTAATTGCTCTAGCAACATTGTTTACATCAATATATGATATCTGGAATTTCTGGATAATCAGATATAATGCTAGAAAAAGATATGAATTAGTCTCTAGCTGTTTCTTTATAAACACAGTTTATGCACCAATAGCTTTCACCCTGATCCTTGTTTTATCAATATACTATGTTAGTATGCTTAAAACACAATACATATACTTCATTATCAGTGGGATTCTCGTGTTAATTAATTTATTATTTACATATTTTAGATCCATATCACTTAGTACAAAACCATTTATTGAAGGTAAAGTATCAATTATTGAACATAGCGTTAGGATTATAATGGCATATATACTAGTAGTTGTTTTCTCATTGAAACTACTTGGAGCATTATTAACTGTTATATTGACTATAACATCTAGTTTACCAATATACTACTTGTTTTTCAAAAAATATAGAGTTGAATTACCGAAACCGGGTTTTAACAGTAAAAACGTTTTACTATTGATTAAGAATAGCTACATATCACTAGTATCAACACTACACGATTTTTTAAGACAGTTAGATAGACCTTTACTAACAGCATTAACTAATTCAACTCTTGCATCAGCATATATAGGTGTATCGTATGTACCTCGTAGCGTTATACTTCAGAGTAGTTCTGCTTTTACAGCTAGTTTATCAGCTCGTTTACTGAGAAAACCGATTAGAGAAGATATTGATTACATTCTACGAATAAGTTTGATAATAAATACAGGTCTATTACTATTATTGATAATGCTGAGTAAGCCGTTGTTGAGTTTATTTAGAGAAGAATATATTGAAGCGAATGTTTTATTCATAATCTTCTCTCTAGAGTCATTCATATATGTTTTTCTAACAATATTCGTATCAATAGCTTCATCTATCGAGAGGGAGGATTTAGATAAATTTGGATTAGAGTTAGTAGATACGGCATTGTTTAAACTAAGATTCTATATGTTTACAACGGGTTTAACCGTAGTTTTGATTTCATCGATCACGGTATTTATGCTTCAAAATATTGGTTTTAAAGACCCGGTTATACTCGGATTACCTTTTTCAATATCATGGCTTGTTTCAACATTTTTTCTAACAATATATGGTTATAAAACAGCATTGAAGAAAATTGAATTCAATATACCTTGGATTGAAGTATTATATACTATTATATCCTGTATTATAACATTTACCATAACTAGTTTCTTTAATCTAACAAATATTGTTATACGTAATGTTTGGATTGATGTTCCCAAAGTGTTCTTCTCTGCAGTAATTGTTTTAGCAACATATTTTTCGTTTGAATTTATTTTATCTAAATGGTTTAGAAACTTTGTTAAAACAATTGTCAATTACTTGATGAGTAGAGTTCTATGATAGTTATTGTTCTTGAAGAAAGTTTTATTAAATACACGTATTTGTTTTAATTTTATATTTGTTGAAAATGAAACCGATCAAGTGGTTTGTAATGAACTGGCCTGGTATATTCATAACGGCGAGCTATATATTGATGCTATTAGGGTTCATGATGTTGTTTGTACCAGTTATTGATATATTAACAGGCCGGTCTCTAACATTTTCTTATCTATCTACTTCATTAATTCTGATAACTATTGGTTTAATTCTATCTAGATTTAGAACAGAACCTCTTGGTTTAATAGAGAGTATTATCTTAGTTTCAATACTATGGATATTGTTATCAATAGTATCTGCTATTCCATTAATGATTAGTTTAAACATTAGTTTCATAGATGCTTGGTTTGAATCAGTTAGTGGATTCACTGGAACAGGGTTTACAGTATTAAATGGTTTAGATAATATGAAGCCGTCGATAGTTACATGGAGAAGCATGATGCAATGGGTTGGTGAACTAGGTGTAGTTGTATTCGCTATGATACTTTTCCCGTATTTCTATAAATTAGGTGCTCGCGTATATGGTATTGAAAGACCTTTTAAAATCGAAGCATCTTTCTATAGAACTGCTCGTAGATTGTTGATAACATACTCTATTTTAACGTTTATGGGAATAATATCTCTTATATATGCTGGTATGAATATATATGAAGCTGTAAACCATATGTTTACCACTATTTCTACTGGAGGTATGTCTACGTATGATAATGGTTATCAAGTTATATTCAATAGATCACCTTATACTTACATACCTATGGTAATATTCATGTTTATTGGTGCTATGAATTTCATACTACTAGATCGCTTCATACGAGGCGAATTTAGATCAATATGGAGAAGTGAAGAATTTAAATTATACTTGATCACTTCAATTCTTTTGTCAACATTAACCGTACTATCCTACTGGTTAGTAGAAGGCATTGATTTATACAATAGTCTATTGTATGGAGTATTCAACCAGTTATCTGGTTTAACAACTACAGGTTTTAGTTTAGGTTCAATAAATTCTTTAAAACCAGTAACGAAGTTTTTGATAATAATAGGTATGTTTATAGGTGGCATGACTTTCTCAACAGCTGGAGGTATTAAAGTATATAGATTTCTAATATTACTGAAGAAAATCCGTATAACAGCAATATCAGTTGTAATCACAACTAGGTTCGAGAAAATTATTAAAATAGATACTACTATTCTCGACGAATCAGAAGTATCTTTTACACTTATTTACCCAATAATTCATATCTTTGTAGTGATTTTCGGTACTCTATTAATATCTATCTATGGATACGATTTTATCGATTCATTATTTGAATCAGTATCAGCAACTAGTTGTGTTGGTTTAAGTACAGGCGTGATCTCGGCTTCAGCACCTATACCAGTGAAAATTATTATAATTATACTAATGCTTCTAGGTAGATTAGAGTTTATTCAACTGTTTCTAATAATAGGATACATTTCAGGTTTTAGACTTGTGAGAGTTCTTAAATAAATAAATTGATAAATAATAAAATATTGCGATAATTTAATTGAAATATAGTTAATAAGGTGTTTATAATGAAAATACTAATAATCGGTGGTGGTAAATCAACTGAAGAATTATTGAAAAATCTTGATTTAAGGAGAGAAGAAGTTACCGTAGTTGAGAAAAATCCTGAACTTAGACAGGAAATTCTTAGTAAATTCGATGTAACTGTTATAGGTAAAGATGCTTCGGATTTCTCGTTATATAGTGAAGTTAAAATGCCTGAACAAGATGTTGTTATCGCTCTAACCGAGAGCGATGAAGTAAACGTATTATCGCTATCAATAGCTAAAATGCATGAAATACCTTATCGTATAGCATTAGTCTCGGATCGTAGGATAGCTGATTTGATCAGATATCTTGGAATAGGTATACCTGTTATACAGTCTTCGCTAGTTGCATCAGTTATCATGAATTACTTATTCACAATGAAGAATTCAATAGAGTTAATGAGATTTAAAATAGGCGAGGATGAATATCATCTATACTATGTCACGGTTACTGAAAACGATCAAGCTATTGGTCAGAAAATTACTGATATTGAGAAGAGAGCTGAACCAAGTCTGCTAAAAATACTTATGGTTTTCGATGGTGAATCTTTTAGAGCACCCATGCCTGATGATGAGATAAAAACGGGTTATCAATTAATAATACTATCATCTCTAGATAATATTGATGGAATCATTAAAGGGTGATTGAATCGAATCAAACAGATCAAAACATTAGTGTTGAAGAATATATAAGAAATCTCCAGCCATTATTTATTGCTATAGTATTTATAATATTTATTAGATTTATTATCAACTATATTATATCTTCACTAGTTGAACGTGGTAAAATAACTTATGTAACTAAAACAGTTTTTATGAGAATAATTGATCTAGTATTACTGCTTACTTCTATTTCAATCGTTTTACATACATTTTTCGCACCATATCAGTTATTTATTGCTCTATTCGTAATCGTTATTGTTTTAACAATACTTTTCTACTACGAGTTGAGGGAATTCATTGCCTACGTTAATTTACAGTTAATGAGAAGAGTTTCCGGTAGATTATTTGAAATACATTTACCCAATCAAAATAAACCAGTATGTGGTAAGATAGTTACTGTAAACCCGTTGGAAACAGTTGTCGAAGACTTGTACGGTAGGAGGATACATATTTCCAACTACTTGCTGGTAAACTCTATTTTTAAAGACTATGTTTACTCAATAGTTCTTAAAATTACATTAAGAGGCTCAGATTTAAACTTTTTGACTAGTTTCGAAGAAATAATTAAACAAATTAAGGAAGTTAAAGTAAATGTATTTAGAATAGAAGAGAGAAAGATTAGTATTGAAGAAATAAGTAGTGATAAATGTGTTTTTAAAATAGTTGCCACCCCAATCGTTACACCTATTAGAACAAGTGATTTAATGGAATTAATCAAGCAATTGACCAATAAATTTATGAAATATAATCCGGTTATTGAAATAGTTGAATCTATGTAAATTGTAAGATCTGCTCACCCCTGAGATCAAAGAATGTAGCGTTTTTCACTAATACTTTAGTATGTGAACCATAATTTAAATCATAGTATTTTTTCGTAATAACAACAGGTATGTAGTTTCTAATTCTTCCAATCCATGTATTTGTATATTCGTTTACAAAAACATCGACTATTTTACCAATATATTTACTGTGTATTTTATAGCATTCTTCTTCAATAATTTTCAGTAAATTCAGCATTCTATTCTTCTTGATCTTTGTTGGTAATTGTGGTAATGAAGCTGAGTAAGTATTTGGTCTAATACTATATGTCGCTACATGTACTCTTTCAAAACAAAGTTCTTTAATAACTTTAATCGTTTCTTCGAAATCGTATTCTGTTTCACCAGGATGTCCAACTATTACATCAGTAGCTATGCTTATATTTGGAATCTCTTTTTTCAATTCCTTAACAATATATCTATAATCATCGACACTATACTTCCTCTTCATGATTTTTAACACATAATCACTACCGCTTTGAAGCGGTATGTGTAGAAACCAGTATATTTTCTCACTGTACTTCAATACTTCTTTTAATTCATCCAATATGTTGATTAGAGTATCGGGATTCATCATACCGATTCTAATCATGAAATTACCTGGAATACTATCTATTTCACTTAGTAAATCAGGTAACTTCTGCTCACCGTATAGATCTAAGCCATATGTAGCAGTATCTTGACCAGTTAATTCTATTTCAACAACGTTTTTTAACACCAGATCTCTTATAGTTTTCTTTATTAACTCTATAGGATAGCTTGTAAGCTTAGCTCTAACGTTTTTAGTTATACAGAAACTACAATTACCTAAACAACCTTCTTGTATAGGTACGTAAGATATCTTCTTATCAACAAATGTTCCTAAGAGACAGTTATCTCTATCTCCTTGAAGTAGATAAACCGGTTTATTAGATTCTACCGCTAAGTGAATACGTGAACTATTTTGTGGAGAAACAATGCTAGACTCCGGTGCTAGATAATGTACTTTAAATGATTGAGCACCAGCCATACATCCCGCGATAATTAGTTTTTTACCATTTTTTAAACAAATATTTCTCAACTCGATTATTCTCTTAACCATTTTAACCTCAGTGTCGTATCTAACGGTACACGTGTTTAGAATAATAACTGATGCTTCTTCAATATTATCGACAATAACGTGTCCTCTATTGTTTAATACTGTTTTCATAATATATTCGTCTCCACGGTTTAGAGCACAACCATATGTTTCAATATATACTTTCTCCATTCAAATGCCCCGATGATTCTAAAACACTTCTCTTCATTAATAGTAATACTATTTTATAAACCCTGTTAATAATAATTCTACTGAGAAACGGTGTTGAATATGAGTAGAAGTATTAGAGACTATAGTTACGAGGAATTACTGGATCGAGCTTACTCTAAATTAAGTACTAAACCAACCTCTACTAGTGGTTTTATAATGCCTAAAATAGATTTGATATTCGTTGGTGACAAAACTATTATAATGAATTTTAGACAAATTGTAGAAGCTATTAATAGAGAAGCAGGTATTCTACAGAAGTATTTTAGTAAAGAACTAGGTTCACCAGCTACTTTAAATGAATCGGGTCAATTAGTTCTACAAGGTAGATTTAACGTACAGGTTTTAACAAAGCTCTTAAAAATATTTATCGACCGGTACGTTATATGCCCTACGTGTAGTAGTAAAGATACTAAGTTAGTTAAGAAAGGTAAAGTGTTTTTACTAAAATGTATGGCTTGTGGTGCTGAAACAACGCTTGGATCTTTTTGATTAAAACAATTCTTGCTTAATCTATATAGGTTTTGAATTACATTACTATTTAATAGAGTGTTTTAACAATTAATTTAACGGTGTATTGATAGGAAATGAATAGTGATAAACTAGTTTATGTTAAGAAACATGTATCCGGTAGTGATGTTATAATTGCTATTTGTGATTACGAGTTAATTGGAATGAAGATAGTTGATAATGAGAAGAATATATCAATATACGTAGATCCGTTTTTTTACCAGGGAGATTTATTGACGATAGATGAAGCGTTGAAACTACTAAGTCAAGCTACTATAGTTAATTTGATTGGTAAAAATATTGTTGAAGCTGTTGTTAAACTCGGATTGGTTTTAAAAGAAACTGTTGTTGAAATAGCTGGTATACCTCATGTTCAGTTAGTAAATATGGGTGTAGATTAGTATTGAGATTTTGTGTTAAATGCGGTAGAGAGATCAGTATTGATGAATACGTTAATGAATATGGTTTATGTATTGATTGCTTTATAAAATACAGAGGTATTTTTAAAACAAAACCTATTCTAGAACTTGTTAATTGTTCTAAATGTGGTAGATGGAGAATAGATGGTGATTGGATTGAAACATCTTTTAACGAAGCTGTTCGTAGAGTTTTTCTGAATAACTGGGTTAAATATATTGATAGAGCTGTTTATGTTCTAGACGTTGTTGTTGATAATCAACCAGTTAAAATCCGTAGAAATAGATATAGAGTAGATATCAGTATTTCAGTACTTATAGGTAGGATTTCGAATAGAGTAGTTGATAGTAGTTTAGAATGTGTATTGGTAAGAAAAACTTGTCCAAAGTGTTTAGCAATTAGTGGTAAGAAACACAGCGTTTACGTACAGATAAGGAGTGAGAACGGTGTTTTTGATAGTAATGTAAAAACTATTCTTGAGAAAATACTTAATGAACCAGTTGTTTTAAACGATATTATTGAGTTTGTTGAGAATAGATATGGTTTTGATATAAAATTCTACTCTATGAATATTGCTAGAAAATTTGTGAACGATTTTGTGAAAAACACTGGTGCTAAGATAATTGAATCATTTGAACCAGTTAAATACGATAGTAGAAGTGGTAGATGGAAAGGTGTTTTAACGATATCTCTACGCACACCGTCTATTAAAAAAGGTGATTTAGCTGAATATAAAGGTGAACCGGTTATCGTTAGAGATATAGAACCGTATGGAATAGTTATTGAGTATTTGAAAAATGGTTATCAAATCACTGTTGATTACAATAGTTATTGGAATGGGTTGCTTAAGAAAACAAGTGAATTATATTATTATAAAAAATACACTGTTATCGGTTTTGATAAAACAAGTATTTATTTAATTAGCGATGATGGTGAATTCAGAGAGTTTACACGTAATAATATAGTTAGAGATATTAATAACGGTGATACTGTTTATATAGTTATGTATAAGAATAGAGAGTATTTGGTTAAAAAAGAATTATGAATGGTAATATATATGTCTAAGAAAAAAGAGAAGGATAGAAGCGAATCTACAGTTGGATCAGATATACCACTGCCAGGTCCGGGTACTGTAATATGTGGTGTTGTTAAACTTCTCGGTGGTGATTATTTGATCGCTAAATGTACTGATGGTGTTGACCGTAAAGTTAGGATTCCGGGTAGAATGAGGAGGAAGATTTGGATAAGTGAAGGTGATTTAATATTAGTTGGTATATGGGATTTCTCACCGGAGAGAGGTGAGGTTCTTTACAAGTATTCTAAACAAGAGACGTCGAAGCTTTTAGAAAATAATGTTGTTTCTAAAGATTTTCTAGATGCTTTGAGTGAATTAATATGATTAGCGATGATTTTTTCTATATTGATAAAAGAGATTTGAAGAGAGTTAAAGATAAGGATTTGATTGAGACTGTTGAAGAAGTTTTTGATACACGTACTCTTTTAACAATACATGATTTGATTAATAAGAAAATTATATATAGAATGAACGGTGTAGTATCTGCTGGTAAAGAATCCAGAGTATATTTAGCATATGGTTATAATAATGAACAGTATGCTGTTAAAATATACTTGACTAGTACTGCTGTTTTCCGTAAAGGAATTATGAAATATATTACCGGAGATCCTCGTTTCATCGGTTTTAAACCGAGCGATACTCGTAGACTAATATATATGTGGACTAGAAAAGAATACCGTAATCTCAAGAGAATGCATAGTGTTGGTGTTAAAGTACCTAAACCAATAGCTTTTCAAAACAATATTCTCGTTATGGAGTTTATAGGAGAGAATGGTAGGAGATATCCTTTATTAATTGAAGCATATAGTGAACTCGATGTATGTGATTTAGCTAGAATATACGATAAGGTTATAGATGAATATGTTAAAATTATCTGTAAAGCTCAACTAGTTCACGGTGATTACTCAGCGTTTAATATCATGGTTAAACCAGATCTAGATATCGTTGTAATAGATGTTGGTCAATCTGTTGATCTAAGTCATCCCAATGCATTGGATTTCTTAAATAGAGATATTCGTAATATTAATAGGTTTTTTAGGAATGAAATTAAACTAGATAGTGTTTTAACCGATGAAGAAGTATATGAGAGGATTAAACCATGTCTAACGGTGAAAAAGGTAGATTTATACTAGGCGTGACTAAGCTTTATGAGAAAATACCTCTTGAACGAATAGGTGTTTTGATTGGTCATAATGGTAGAGTTAAAAACGAGATTATGGATAAAACACGTACTAATATAACTATTGATTCAACAACAGGAACGGTTATTATTGAACCAGCATCTCTTTCGACAACTGCACTTGAGTTGATGAAAGCTAGAGATATTGTTAAAGCTATTGGATACGGCTTTAGTCCTGATAGAGCTTTTAGATTGTTAGATGAAGAACAAGTACTTTTGGTAATTGATTTAAAACAATATATTGGTGATAAACCGAATCATTTACAGAGAATTATTGGAAGAATAATTGGTGAAGAAGGTAGAGCTCGAAGAGTTCTCGAAGAAATGACGAATACGTATATATCTGTATACGATACGTATATTGCTATAATTGGAGATTATGAATCAGCAAATATCGCTAAAAAAGCAATAGAATTGTTGATAGAAGGACGTAGACACAGTACTGTCTACAAGTATGTTGAGAGAGAAACATACTTATTGAGAAGAAGGAGAATGAGCGAGTTATGGAAACCACCTGAGTAGAACTATTAAGACAAGACATTGTTAAAACAGTTTTTAGATAATGTTAAATTCTCGTATCCAGCATTAAGGGTTTATAACAATTACTGTAAAACTTAAAACACGATTAATACAAAGATAATATTTGAGATGACATGTAGTGGGCCCGTAGCTCAGCCAGGCAGAGCGGCGGGCTCCAGATCGACTATGGGTCATACGACTCTCGTTTAGAGAGGATGAAATAGATCTGGAGGGAGTGACCCGTAGGTCGGGGGTTCAAATCCCCCCGGGCCCACTAAATAAGTAAACTATTCTCTTTAATAAGTAAATCCATATAAATCCCAAATATCTTAAAATAACTATAATAGTTTGAAACATTATAAGGGCCCGTCGTCTAGTCTGGCTAGGACGCCGCCCTGACGAGGCGGAGGTCCGGGGTTCAAATCCCCGCGGGCCCATTTATTCTGTGTATTTTAAAGAATTTTATTGAAATAGTTTTTGTTTAATCGAGATTTCTGTGGATAATAGTATTGTTTAATGATTTATAATCTATTTCGTAGATTTGAATACTTTCTTTTAAAATTTGCTTATTTAATTCTCGATACAGTTCTTGAGAATAATTTATTTACTTCTATACTATGATTAAATCATATTTGGAATATTTAACAGCTGGTGGATCAGTTAGTGAAGTATCCGCTTGATAGAATATGTGTTAAAAGTGGTATATTTTGTTCAATATGTCAGCGTAAACTGGATTCAGGCGAAGTCGGTAGAGAAGAAATTGATATTATAAGAACACTTATTGATCTTGAAGAGGTTCATCAAGAATTTAGAAAAGGTGAATATGTTAAATCATACACTGTAGACAATAATGTTATAATATTTCTAAGAAACGGCTGGGATTACGGTGATATAAATAAATTAACACGGTCGATCAGCAGTAGATTAGGTAAAAGAGTTAAAATAGTTCAATTAACTAACGACTATAGATCGTTGATTGAACAAGTACTATCACCTGTACGTGTTATTGGTGTGAACATAGTATGGCTACCAGATGGTACTGAACAGTTTTCAATAACAATACATAAAAGAGATCGTAGGAAACTAGAAAACGTTAGTGAATGGGAGAAGTTATTAATGAAAATACTGGGTAAGACAACTCGTATAAGATTCGAATAGTAATAGTTAACAAAATATTAGATTGTCTTTAAACAATTCTCTTAAAACAATAGAAGCGTAAAAACCACGTTCAAGTTTAAACTCGATTAAAACACTATTGTTGTTTATTCTACTTAAAAATATTTCTCTAGGTTTGAATAAACCATGTCTAAACCAGCATTTGAATAAGTAAATACTATTCTCTGGTATTGATTCTACCAATACTATATTTCTATAATATTCTTCAAAATAATCAATACAACCAATAGTTGGATAATCTTTGTCTAAACTACTCCAACCATGTTTATCAATTATATTATTTAACAATAAATTGTATAGATATGAACCGTAAGCGTCAATTAATAGATTACGTAACTGTTTATTTACTTTTTCAACTGCTTTAGATAAACTACTTGTTCTGTAAACAATTCTCTCAATAATGAATGAATCAAATTCATTTTCAATTCTCTTCAAAATACTCTCAGTTTCTTCACATGGATATATGCTGTAAAGCAATTCGTGTAGAAACAGATCTATTCTATTTAATACAAGATATTTACCCAAAATATGTGAATTAAATCTTTTAACACCGAATCTCTGGTATCCGTAATAGGATGGTAAACCATATTGATCTATTTTCATCAAAATATTTTTTAAAACACATGTATTTTTATCATCGAGATTTTCGATAATCACTTTGAATTTATTACCAATTAAATCAGTTTTACGTGGTTTTCTATTAACATATCCTTGAAACAATAGTTTATAACTACTGTGTTCTATATTGATCAATTCGCTGGGGTCAACTAGTTCTTTCTTAATAAATATGTATTGAGTTGTTGTAGCGTATTTATCTTTTAAACCGAGAAATAAAATATTCTCGAAAGGAATTTTAATTCTCCCTGAAATATCTATTAACGCTGTATATGTATCTATGTTTTTCTTCAATAATTTGAATACAATATAGTTTCCACTACGTTGATTGAAACCTAGATCGGATAGATTAACGATCTCGTCTACGTAGAAATTATTAGAATTCATCGTAAACTCTCGGTTAACTTTCTCATTCGTTAAATAGTATTCAGCACCTATAGCGTAATCTAGTTTGTTAAAATAATTCCTAATCATAGTGTTTTCAAACCACCAGTTATAGTATCAATTATATTAGATGGTGCTGGACCTATTCCAACAGCTGTTAAAGTACCTGGTTCTAGTTCTGTTAAACCAGCGTTTTTAATTAAAACTACTGGCAGGTTTTTAACCATAGCATTACTGTATATTTCTAGTAATTCTCTCTCATTATTTACTTTCAAAACAATTTTTTTCATACCACTCTCCCACCATTTTTTAAACCATTCTGGTTTCTCATTGTATGTTTTGAAAGCTGCTAGTACTGATGCATGAGCTACTTGTACAGCTAGTTTTCCCCTACTCATTTCTAAATCTGTTCTAACAACAATTACTTGTTTATATTCATCCAAACAACTCACTTCTATAGTAGTTGTTGAGATAACTCTTAGTGTTCAACCTATATTTTTTTAAACCACTAATACATGGTTATATATTCTAGTTTAGATTGGTGATAGTGTTTTGAGTACTGGTCAATCTAGTGTTGTTGAAACAGCTTTAGCTATGGTTTGTAGTAGTTGTCGTAGATTAATGATTCCACATGAACATGGAGTAGTGTTTCAATGCCCTAATTGTGGTAAAGTTAGTATTAAGAGATGTAAGAGATGTAGGAGTTTGTCAATACCATATACTTGCCCTAATTGTGGATTCAAAGGACCGTAGAGTTGATTCATATGGCTAAAGTATTAGTTGTTATTAAGATTCTACCAACAGATATAGATATTGATCTAGAACAATTGGTTTCAAAAATAAAGAGTAGTTTACCGAATATATATGATTTTAAAACTTATGAAATCGAACCAATAGCTTTCGGTTTAAAAGCACTTAGATTATTTATTCTAATGCCTGAGGATATTGAAGGCGGTACTGAGTCTTTGGAAAATATTATTCAAAGCGTTGAAGGAGTTAGTCAACTAGAAGTAGAAACTGTTCATAGAGTTCCAGATTAGTTAAATAATCAGTTTCTCACTTAACAGATATTTGTTGTTCTATATTAACCACTATATATGTAAAATATTATATATGGATTTGTTTAAGATTATAGAGATAAAATCATAGGGGTTTCTACAGAATTGGGTGATTTAAATAAATCTACACACTATCGTATTGTTTTGAGAGTTCTTGAAGCAGATCCGAGGGATGCTGGTAAAGGTACTGCTCGTATTGATGTAGATGTTATGGAGAAGTATAGTTTAGAGAATGGTGATATAGTTATCATAGAGGGTAAGAGAAAGACTGTTGCACGTATAGCTCAGAGTAGGATTCAAGATAGAGGACTTGGTATTATTAGACTAGATAGTGTTTTACGACAGAATGCTGGTGTTAAAATTGGTGATAAAGTATTTGTTGAGAAAACTGAAGCTAAGAAAGCTAGTGTTGTTAAAATAGCTCCTACGAAATACTATGCTTACCCTGATCCTGGTTTACCTGTTTATGTTAAAAATAGATTGATTAATAGACCAGTTATGGAAGAAGATATTGTCGATGTTCTAATAGCTAATCAATCAATACCTTTTAAAGTAGTCTATACTAAACCAAAAGGCCCGGTTGTTATTGATAAAACAACTAATCTCATTGTTTTAGAGAAACCAGTTAGTGTTCAAAACATATCTAGAGTTACTTATGAAGATATTGGTGGTTTAAAACACGTTATTCATAAAATTAGAGAATTAGTAGAATTGCCGTTGAAATATCCTAGTTTATTTAGAAAACTAGGTATTGAACCACCTAGAGGAATACTTTTATATGGACCACCTGGTTGTGGTAAAACACTGCTTGCTAAAGCTGTAGCTAACGAAGCTGATGCTTACTTTATAGCTATTAATGGACCCGAGATTATGAGTAAATACTATGGTGAATCTGAGCAAAGACTTAGAGAGATTTTTGAACAAGCTAAGAAAAATGCTCCAGCTATTATCTTTATCGATGAAATAGATTCTATTGCTCCTAAGAGAGAAGAAGTTACGGGTGAAGTTGAGAAACGCGTTGTAGCTCAACTACTAGCTTTAATGGATGGATTAGAGAATAGAGGTGATATAATAGTTATTGCTGCAACTAATAGACCTAATGCTTTAGATCCTGCTCTTAGGAGACCTGGTCGTTTCGATAGAGAAATAGAAATACCTTTACCCGATAAAAACGGTAGATTGGAAATATTGCAGATACATACACGAAACGTTCCTTTATCTGAAGATGTTGATTTAAACAAATTAGCTGAGATGACGCATGGATATACTGGAGCAGATCTAGCTGCATTAGTTAAAGAAGCTGCTTTGAAAGCTTTAGAGAGATATTTGCCTGAAATAGATCTAGATACTGGTGAAATACCGTTAGAAGTATTGGAGAAAATAGAGGTTAGAATGGATGATTTCATTAAAGCTTTTAGAGAAATAGTACCAAGTGGTTTGAGAGAAATACATATTGAAGTACCTGAGATTAAATGGATTGATATAGGTGGTTTAGAAGATGTTAAACAAGAACTTAGACAAGTAGTTGAATGGCCTTTGAAATATCCTGAAGTATTTAAGAAAATGGGTATTAAACCACCTAGTGGTATATTATTGTTCGGTCCGCCTGGTTGTGGTAAAACATTGCTTGCTAAAGCTGTTGCTACTGAGAGTGGTGCTAATTTCATAACTATACGTGGACCCGAAATACTTAGTAAATGGGTTGGTGAATCCGAGAAAGCTATTAGAGAAGTTTTTAGAAAAGCTAGACAGTATGCACCATGTGTTGTATTCTTTGATGAAATAGATAGTATTGCTTCAATACGTGGTTTTGGATACGATTCAGGTGTATCTGAGAGAGTTGTTAGTCAACTGCTCACTGAAATGGATGGAATTCAGAGATTGGAAAACGTAGTTGTCATAGCTGCTACTAATAGACCGGATATCGTTGATCCCGCTTTACTGAGACCCGGTCGTTTCGATAAATTAATATATATACCCCCACCTGATCAAAACGCTAGATTAGAGATTTTGAAAATACATACTCGAACACTACCTTTATCTGAGAACGTTGATCTATACGAATTAGCTTCTAGAACAGAAGGTTATAGTGGAGCTGATTTAGAGGCTTTAGTTAGAGAAGCCGTTATGATCGCTTTACGTGAAGATATCAATACATCTATTGTAGATATTAAGCATTTTAATAAAGCATTTGAATTTATTAAACCATCTATTACACAAGATATGATTAATTATTATTTAAACTGGTTTAGTAAAGCTAGACAGAGATTAGTGAGGAGAGAAGATATTCGTCCACAAGTATATCTGTAGAATGTTGTTTTCAGAAGGTGTTTACTATGAGTAGGAGAGAGGTTTTCGGCATATGGCATGATATACCGATATATCGTCTAATACTAGAGTTATTGTTGAATAAACCGAACGGTGTTTCTGATAGAGAATTGATTAATATGATTAAGAAAGAACATGGTATTTCTATCTCTAAGAGAGAGCTAGCACAAGCTTTGATCAAACTGGAGATTAATGGATTTGTTAAAGTAGAGCATAGTGGTTCATCGTTATTCGTTAGATTAAATAATGCGAAATTAAAGTAGATCAGCAATATTAAATAAGAAGTTATTTTTAATTATTAAATGGTGGATATTAAGTGGGAGTTAATATTAGAGAATTAATAAGTGATGATGTGAGAAGACAAATAGATGATTTGAGACAACTACGTGGACAAGTGATCGCTATTGATGGATATAATGCTTTATATCAATTTCTAACAGCTATTAGACAACCGGATGGAACTCCTCTAATGGATACTAGTGGTAGGATTACTAGTCATTTAAGTGGATTATTCTATAGAACGATAAATCTGATGGAAAACGGTATTAAACCATTATATGTTTTCGACGGTAAACCACCTGAGATTAAAGCAGAAGAGATAGCTAGAAGGAAGAAGATTAGAGAAGATGCTTCTAGAAAATACGAAGAATCCATTAAGAAAGGTGATTTAGAATCTGCGAGAAGATATGCAATGATGTCTGCTAAATTAACCGATGAAATGGTTAATGATGCTAAGAAATTGCTTGAAGCAATGGGCTTACCTTACGTTCAAGCACCGGCTGAAGGAGAGGCTCAAGCGGCTTATATTGTTAGAAAAGGAGATGCATATGCATCTGCTTCACAAGATTACGATAGTTTATTATTTGGTTCAACGAGGTTGATTAGAAACTTAACTATATCTGGTAGAAGGAAGTTGCCTGGTCGTGAAGAATATGAAGAAGTTAAACCAGAGATTATTGAATTAAATTTATTGTTGAATAAACTAGGTATTACTAGAGAACAGTTGATAGATTTAGCTATTTTAATAGGTACTGATTACAATCCAGATGGTATACCTAATATTGGTGTTAAAACAGCTTATCAATTAATAAAACAATACAAATCTCTGGAGAAAATACCTAAGACGTATTTAGCTGGCGAATCAATTGATGAGTTAATTAAAATCAGACAATATTTCTTGACACCGCCTATAACTGTTAATTATAGAATTGATTGGAGAGAACCAGATGTAAATGAGATAAAGAGAATACTTGTTGAAGAACATGATTTTAATAGTGAGAGAGTTAGTAATGCTTGTGAAAGACTAGTTAAAGCATATAGAGAGTTTTTCAAAAGTAAGCAAATGGGTTTAGAAACATGGTTTAAAAAGAACTAGTTTTGAAAACCATATTTACCGATAAGAGGAACAAATATACATTCAATACCATATCTTTTACGGATCTCGTTACCTTGTTTCTCAACAATAACTAATTGTTGTACAAATCTATTACCAACAGGTATTACTAATATACCGTTATCGCTAAGCTGTTGAATTAAAGGAGGAGGGATACTGGGAGCAGCTGCTGTTACAATGATTCGATCAAATGGTGCTGCTTCAGCATATCCTAGTGTACCGTCTCCAACAATTACTTTAACGTATTTTATATAACCAGTTTTCTCGAGATTTCTACGTGCAAACTCAGCTAACTCTGGTATTCTCTCGATTGAGTATACAAAACCTTGTTTACCACTCTCTGTTTTAGCAACAATTTCAGCTAATATAGCTGCTTGATAACCAGAACCAGTTCCTATTTCAAGTACTTTATGACCAGGTCTCGGTTTCAACTCGTTAGTCATTATTGCAACCATGTGTATAGCACTAATAGTTTGACCATAACCGATTGGTAAAGGTTGATCTATGTAAGCGTATTTACGCATATTTTCTGGAACAAACTCTTCACGCGGTACTTTCTTCAAAGCTTCTATAACGTATTTATCATTAACGTAACCGAGAGCAACAAGGTATTCAACTATTTCTTCACGTATTTTTTCAGTATTTTTACTCAATAAACACCACTTGAGTAAATAGTTCTAAATAATTTATTCATACTTAATCAGTTATATATCTTGAATAAACGGTGTTTTGTATTGATCATTAGAGAAATAGTTAGAGCGAAAGGTCATGAAAACATAACGGCGTTTCATAGATCAACTATTGAGATTACTAGAGAAAACTATTTGACAAAACGTGGAGACTGTATTATCGGAGTTAGTGCGGATAAATCTGTTAAAGATTTCGATCCATTGTTTAAACAATACTTGAAGAAAGATGATACTGTAGTAATTATTGTATTTGAATCCCGTGGTTTGAAAGATATCGTTTTAGCTCACGGATCCCCAGATCTGATTTTAAATGATAGTAATAGGATTATTATTAGAAAAAGTTCTTATGTAGATGGAGCAACATTGTGTATAAGAGCTAATAAATCGGCACGAGATCTAGATAGAAGATTAATAAATATCCTTAGAGATAGGAATTCCGATTTATTTATTAAAATATACTTACTTAATATCAATGAATTAGATAGAGAGTTTTTCAATAAGAGTGTGCTAGAGATTGAATAGAGTTACTATTGTGTATAAACCTGATGAAAAATGTTTAAATATATGTAGAGAGTTGACAATGTTGTTTAGAAACTATGGATTTGATGTTAAAACACATAGTGTTGACGACGTGTTTACTGAAAAAGACCGAGAGGCCGATCTTGTTGTAAGTATTGGCGGTGATGGTACTTTACTGAGAATATCTAGAGTGTATCAACACTACACTCCATTAATACTACCAATACCCTGTGGTAGGAGAACAGTATTATATGAAGATATTGAACCAAATGAGTATAGTAATGTTGTTAATAGAGTTGTTAATGGATTGTATACTATTGAACTTTTGAAGAGATTAAAAATAACTGTAGATAGCAATAACTACATGTTTTTAAACGAAGTACTCTTGATATCGAGCGATAGAGGTAGAGTAACTGGTTTTGAAATAACAGTTAAAACAATCAACTATACTTCAGTAGTTAGATTTGAAGGTGATGGTGTGATAATAGGTCCATCAATTGGTTCAGCTGCTTATAATTTATCAACAAGAGGTTCTCTAATAGATAGTAGTATAGATGCTGTATTCATAACACCTTTGAATCCAGTTGAATTAAATATTCTACCGGTAATAGTTCCTTATTTCTCCAAAATTATGGTATCGTCTAGAGGTTATACAGAACTATATGTTGATGGTGAAGAGACTGTTTTTCTAAAACCAAATACTGTTTCAGTAATAGAGCCTTCAATATTCAATCTACGAGTAATTAGATTGTTTAACAGAGATTTATTGAAGAAAGTTTTTAGTAAGAGGAGGCTTGTATTTGATTGAAGAAAAAAGTTATCGTTCTGGATACAACGGGTTTTCTCGCTAAAATACATTTGAGTATATATGATTACGACATCTATACCACTAAAACAGTTATAGATGAAGTTAAAGATATTGAGAACAGGGAAGCACTAGATCTTGGTTTAGATATTAATAGAGTTAAATTAATTGAACCTAAGAGAGAAATTGTTGATAAAATAATACTATTTGCTAGAAAAATTGGTTTAGAGAATAAATTATCTAGAACAGATATTGAAGTAGCTAGTATAGCATATGATTTGAGTAGAGAATACAATGTAGTTGTTTTTACAGATGATTATGCATTACAGTATTTGTTAAGTAAGTTAAATATTGTTTTTAAACCACTTAGAACAATCGGTATCAATAGAAATAAATAATTCATTTAATCTCTTGTTTTCTTAAATAAAACGATATAGTATCCCGGCATATCGTAATCTAAAGGCGAGTATCTATAAGCGATTAAATCTTCTAATTCAACTTTAGAACTGTATGGTAACCAATCTAGATCGATTGATTCAAAACCATATTCTCTCATAGCTTTTAGTGAAACATATTCGTTTTCTTCAAATGTAAGAGTACAAGTACTGTAGATAACGAATCCATTTTTCTTAACGATTTTAGACGCAGTTTTTAAAAACTGTATTTGATAATTACTAGCGTTTACAATATCTTTAATCGTTTTGTTAAAAAATAGTTTAGGTCTAATACCTAGATTTGAGCAGGGAGGGTCTACTATAACTCGATCAACTCTATTGATTAAGTTTAAATCAATATCTATGTATCTAGAATCCATAGGTATGATTATCGTGTTTTTAAACAATCTCATTCTATTAAGTGTATCATAAATTTGTTTAGCTTTAACTAGATTTCTATCAAAAGCAATTAATCTAGCACGACCATGTGTATACTGTATAACATGACTAGTTTTACCACCAGGTGCTGAATTCATATCAACAATCAATTCATTTGGCTTTGGATCTAGAGCTCTAATCGTAATGATTGAAGGATAGCTCTGTGGATATATTAAACCATTAATATATTCGGGTAATTCTCTAATAGCAGGTGCTTTATAAACAGATTTGACGTTAACACCTACTAATCCTTTTCTCATGTATTTCAACTCATCCGATGAAACAACTGCTTCAACGATAGCAATTGGTTTACCACTAGGAGCAATTACTGTTAATTCATCACCACTTTTAAATTGATCATAGTCTACAATACCGGGAGCGTAGAGATTAGCACCGTAGATCATTGATTCAGCACATTGTCTATTAACATATATTTTCTTATCTAAAATCTCGATATTGAAAGGACCCTTTAGTTTAAAATAAATAGCTTCTTCAATATAAGGATCCTGTTCAACATCTAAACCTTTTTCACGAAAATTATCGATCAATTCTCCTGGTTGAATATATAAAGTGTTTACACGAACATATATTCTACAGGGTGGTTTTTGTAATTCACTGATCAACCTATCTGTTGAACTACCGTATACTCTATGGATCGCACGATATAGTTCAACACTAATATTCATTGAAACCACGTGTTCAAACTTTAAGTTAAGTATTAAATAGTTTTTATGTATTAAAATAATAGTTTAGGAAATTAAATACAGCTTAAGGTGAAGTAATTTGTCTAAAAAGATATATAATAAGGATATTGAGGAGCAACTAACAGGTGAAGAGAAGAGTCTTGATGAGAAACAGAAATGGGTTCAGAAAATGATTAAGAGTGCTAAACATCATCACAAAATATGTCCGTATTTCGATAAGAAAACACAAATGTGTTTCCTGAAGCTAGGTAGTAAATGTGATCGCGACGGTAAATTCGATATTTGTACAGTATTCAGGCAATTTATTGAAAATAAATATGAGGAATATAAAGCTAAAGGTAAACCATTACCAGTTAATTTCGCAGATCTCGTTATAACAATATTTTAACGGTGTTCAATATTGGAAAACAGTAGTGGAAAGTATAGTATAGATGATTTAGATAAAATATGGTTCGAATACGATCGGCAAAACGATATACTTTATATAAACTTCGGCTACGATGTAGAAGAAGCTGATGAAGAAATACTAAGTGGTGAAGACACGGTTCTTAGAATTAAAAACAAGAAGATAGTATCGATTATGATTATGAATTTTATGGCTAAAATTGGAGTAACAATATGTTGAAACAAAGTATTATGAATAGAGTATTAGAGTATATTATTTAATCCATAGTATTTTAAAACAATAGTTTTAAATCTCTACTCTATGCTACGTATTGAAAACCGGATTGTTTTCAATAAAACCATTTATATTTAAACATCTATATGTTTGAGAATATTAAATCTTCCATAAACTTTATCGTAGAAATAATTTATTCTATTGTTTTAATAAATTTTCTCATAATGTTGGTTTAAAACAATGTTTTGCATTAAGTAATGTTTTATAGAAGACTTATAGAAGAATATATTGCTAATTGATCCTGATCTCTGATATTAAATTATTATTGATTAAAACATTGATCTGGAAATTCAAAACTCTTTTAATTAATTGATCTGGAAATTCAAAACTCTTTTAATTAATGAATCCCGGATTATTTGAATTCAATTAGTATGGTTTCATCGCTTTGTTCATACTTTGCGTATTACATAGTGTAGCATTATCTTGTTTTTCGGTATAATATTTGTTATTATATCTAAGTATTGATCTATTGTTTCGCTACTACTTAATATATCTATGTATATGTTTTTCGATAAACTAATCAATACGACGGCATCTCTACAGTTAAGTAGATTCGCGTAGAATACTGTTAATTCACCACTAAATTTCTCACTACAGCCTGTTTTTAACAAATGTTCTCTTAATTCAAAGAAATATTTCTTATCCGATACCGCTATTTCTATTAAATAATGATGAATAGTCATATGTAAACCACTATTATATATTGTTCAGTAGATCGAGATATTTTACAGGACAATTAACTAAATAAACATGTATTCCATATTCTTCTATTGAATCAATTAAATCACTTCTAGATTCCATACAAGTAAAAAATAACTTTGGATCGTATTTATCAATATAGATCTCTATTAAATCGATATCAAATCTATTTCTAAACTCAATAGAGTCAACGGTTTTATTTTCAACTAAATCATATACAATTATTTTAGAACAATCACTTAAATTAGCGATATTATCGTTATCGTCGATACATATGAATACATTATAGTTGTTCAAAACAATAACCTCTATTAAATAATAGATTTCTCAATGTATTTAACAATACTTGTTAATAAATAATTAATCAATTTAAACAATTATAGTTATTTAGATGGATTCATTATGAGTTCAAATGCTTTATCTATAGACTTACATACTGTTTTTAAATAAAACTCTATATCGATGTTTAGTTCACCGCAATAACCAGGTTTATAGTCTACGTATTGACCTGTTAAATATTCTTCTCTACAGTATTTCTCGTTAACACTAGTGTAATTAGAGTTTGTTAAGTAATTTAGTAGTTTTGATTCAAATAAACAAGCATGACAGTATTTTAAACCAAGATTACTAGCTATTCTCCATAGATCAACTAGAATGAATGGTTTTTTATAAACACTATACAGTTTCTTACAGATAGATTGTAGTATATACGTATTACCGCCATGACTATTTAAGAAAACATATCCAAGTGGTTTTAGATTATACTCTAGTGATTTAATAATTGATTCTATGAATTCAACGTATACAATTGGTTCAATACTAATGGTTCCAGCGTAATCAAGCCATTCATGTGAATAACCGAAGGGTATAGGTGGAGTTATGTAAATACACTTCTCCGGATCATCGTTTTTATCTATTAAACAGTAGTTTAAAACACTAGTTGCTATTAAAGTATCTGTATTGAAAGGCATTACATTACCATGATACTCTAGACTACCTAGAGGGAGTATAACAGTTCTAAGTCTACAATCTTTATTTATTGAAATATTTTTTCCAAGATCTATTATCAATCAAATCACCGATTAAGAAATCATATTTAAATATCAACGTGTTTATCAAAATACATGTTACTTAGTTATATAATAGATTGTTTTATTCACAATAACTTTTGAATCTATTATGATTAACACTATTGTTTCAATCCGAGTAAAATCTCTATTAGTATCAATTAATAGATTTCTTATTCGTTTCACAACTATTTTATTTCTGGAAAAATATTTAACGACTCTAATATCGTTAATTTACACTGTGGTGTTTTAATTATGTTAGTTAAACCACCGATTAGTGTTTCTATTGGTGTTATCGGTGGTAGTGGAATCTACGAATTACCCGGTTTAACTAATGTTAGAGAATACAAGATATATACGCCTTACGGTAAACCCAGTGATAACATTATTGTCGGAGAACTTAAGAACAAGCTTGTTGCTTTTCTACCAAGACATGGTAGGGGACATAAATATGCTCCCCATCGTGTAAACTATAGAGCTAACATATGGGCTTTGAAAACTATTGGTGTTAAATGGCTTATAAGTTTCTCAGCTGTAGGTAGTTTGAGAGAAGAGTATAGACCTGGAGATTTCGTAGTACCAGATCAATTCATAGATATGACGAAAGGTAAGAGAGAATACTCTTTCTTCGATTCAGGAATTGTTGCTCATGTTAGTATGGCTGATCCATTTTGTGAACATTTGAGAAGGATTATAATAGATGCTAGTAAGAGATTGAGTGATCTAAGGTTACATACTAGAGGAACATATATTTGTATTGAAGGTCCTCGTTTTTCTACAAGAGCTGAGAGTCGTGTTTGGAGAGATGTTTTTAAAGCCGATATTATTGGCATGACTCTTGTTCCAGAAGTTAATCTTGCTTGTGAAGCAGAGATGTGTTATGCTACTGTAGCTATGATTACTGATTACGATGTATGGGCTGAGAAACCGGTTACAGCGGAGGAAGTTGTTAAAACTATGAAAGCTAATGTTGAGAAAGCTAAGAGACTTTTAGTTGAGATAATAGATTTACTACCCGATTCTCCGATGGAGGAGTATTGTAGTTGTTGCAAAAGCTTAGAGACAGCGTTAATGTAGAGAAATATGTTAACTATATTCGTGAGTTGGAAGAATATATTCGTAGTTTAATAGATTTTTTTCAACAATGTTTGAAAACTAGTTTTGATAGAATCATTATCGCATACTCTGGATACGGCTATCTACCAGCATCAGTAATGTACTGGTTTATCGTAACAATGGATCATGGTAAAATTATTTTATTAAATGAAGTAGATGTTGTAACGCACTATATTTTATCATATATTGAGAATAGCTATACAATATTGTTTACGACAAATCCTTATTCAGCTTCAACTATTCGTTTTCTACAAACAACTAGTTTGTTGAATAATCAATACATAGTAGTTTCTATGAAACCATTTGATAATAGAGTTTTAAATCTATTATCTAGATTTAGAGTATTTTATATCGATAGAAAAGATGATTTAGAATCTTGTCTAACTATGAGTATTTTAACATACTACACTATGGCTAGTGTATATAGAGATAAACTAGGTAGTAGAGGTTCCAGAATATATAGTCATGTTGTTGAAGGACTATATCCTATTGTCGAGGAATTGATAAATAAATATATTGATAAAATCGAGAAGATAATTCAAACGAAAACATGGGTTTTAACATCAACGAAAATACTAGAACCAGTTTCTTATTTCGCAACAGAGGTTTTAAATAGAATAGGTTTATCTTCATCTTATAAAATACTTGATCACGTTATGAGCGGTGATAATGTTTTAATCATATCAACTAGTGTTGAAGAACATGTTGTTAGAGAATATAAGTACAAGTATGGTTTAATGAGAAACAATGTTGAAGACATAGTTTTAAACACTGATCCTCTTGAAGCACAAATTTATTTAGCTATATTGTTTTATTACATACTATATAGTTTTAAACGAGATCGCGGTGAGATATAGTGGTTTTTGAGAGAATAATGTGTTCTAAGAGATTTGCGGCGTTAATGTTGTTTATACTGTTTGTTTCAATAATATATATTACTTTGAATTTCACTATAGAAGGATTAATGTATGGAACATTGATTGCTGTTTTGACTCTAATTTTCTTCCTAATATATGCTCATAAACATGTTAGTAAGAGAGAAGTTTTCGGATTATTTTTCTTCATAGTTTTAACGATTATCATTAGTGTATTAACTGGTGTTGTTATAAATGGTTATATGAGTGGTTTTAATAACCCTGCTTTATTAATATATTCGATTGTATTGACTCTATCGTTGATCCTATTATTGCTTATTTTCAGTAAACTATATAGGATTTGATTAAAAAGGTTTTCTATTGGTGGTTTAATGAAAATAGGTGTTATACACTATCGTACTAGATTAAGTGAGACTACTAGAGAGTTGATAGAAGCTATTGAGAAACTAGGACATAGATCTATTTATATTAAAATACATGAATTGGATTCATATATAGATAATGGTTTAATACGTGTTAAGAGATTTAATGAAGATATCGATATTGATGGAGGTATTATCCGTAGTTTAGGTTTGTATCTAACAATAGATTCTTTTATGAAGAGAATCGGTGTTTTAGAAGCACTCAGTACTTTCTCAACTATTATTAATAAACCTGAAGCAATCGTATATACTAGAGATAAATGGAGGAGTTTACTTAAACTAGTTAGAAACGGTATATCAGTACCTGATACATTGTTAACAGAGAATCCTTTCTCAGCTATGAGATTCTGTGAGAAACAAAGTGTTAGTGTTTATAAACCATTAATAGGCTCTCTAGGATTGGGTTCTACTCTTGTAAACGATCCCGATATTGCTTATCATCTCACACGTAGTTTATTGAATATAGGATTGCCTAGTTATTACCAAGTTTTTCTGAATAAACCAGGTTATGATTTCAGAGTATTTGTTGTCGGTAATGATGTTATCGGTGCTATGAAGAGAGTAATCGCTAGTGGTTGGAAAACAAATATTGCTCAAGGTGCGAGAGGAATTGGTATAAATTGTAGTGAATATTCTGAAGTTTGTGATATAGCTATTAAAGCTACTAGAATACTAGATCTAGATTATGCAGGTGTTGATATTGCTTATGATAATAATACGAATAAATACTATGTTCTCGAAGTAAATGCTTTTCCACAATGGATTGGTTTGAGAACAGCTACTGGAGTTGATGTAGCTAAACATATAGTTCAGTATCTCATAGATAAAATAAAGAGATGATGATTAGTAAACCAACAGATATGTGAAGAAGAGCTCTCGGACTGAGCGTGAATAATACTGGTTGCATATAGGTATTTTTGTGAATAAAAGGTGTTTTAAATGAATTTACTTGAAATAGTTGATCTCAGCGTAGCAGTTAATGATAGAGTTATTGTTAAAAACGTAAATTTAGCGATAAATGAATCCGAACTACACGTTATTATGGGTCCTAATGGTAGTGGTAAATCTACATTATTATCAGCTATTATGGGTCTTCCGCGTTTTAAAATAACTAGTGGTAGAGTATTGTTTAAAAATATTGATATTACAGATAAACCGGTTTACGAGAGAGCTAGAATGGGTATTGCACTAGCTCATCAGAATCCACCGGAGATTCGAGGTGTTAAATTTAGAGATATAGCTAGTTATATTTTGAAGAAATATGGTTGTAGCGATTGTATACCATTATCTAAAATACTTGATGTTGAGAAATTATTTGACCGTGATTTATTTCTAGGTTTTAGTGGCGGTGAGAAGAAGAGATCCGAGCTATATCTCGTTCTATTACAAGGACCTAGAATAGCGTTACTTGATGAACCAGATAGCGGTGTTGATATCGAGAGTATTGAAAGTATTGCTAGAGCTATAGAGTTTATGAGGAGAAGGGGTACTTCAGTCATACTGGTTACTCATAGTGGTGTTATTACTAGTAAATTAAGTAATATAAGTCGTGTACATATATTGATCGACGGTGAGATCAAGTACAGTGGTTATCCTGATGAAGTCCTTCCTGTTATCATGAAGTTTGGTTATAAGAAGGGACTTGATTTATTAAAGAAAGGTGTTGTTTAATGAATAGTATTAAAAATAGTGTTTTGAAAGCACTTGATAAACCAGCCGAGTATGGTCCCGATATCGATCTATCAGAATACGATATAGATAAACCAGTTGTCGATGACTTAACTGTAGATAAGTTGAGTCAAGATGTTTTGAAAGCAACCGATAGAATTAGTTTTAACGTTGATAATATTAGTTACATACAAGTCAATGAACAAGCACTATATAGGATTATGGAGAAACAGTTGTCTAAATATGGAGTTAAAATAATGCCTTTGAATAAAGCTTTAGAAGAATATAGTTTTGCTCGAGAACTAGCATGGAGGATTATTGAACCGGATAGAGACAAGTATACGGCATATACTTACCTATATGGTGGTGAACTAGGTTTCTTCATATATGTTCCACCGGATACTAAAGTACCTATACCAGTCTACAATTGTTTAATCATAACTAGTGATAAGAAGATTCAACTTGTTCATAACATAATATATGTTGATAAAGGATCTGAACTACACGTGGTAACTGGTTGTGCTGTACCTCACGGGGTTTCTAAAGGTTTACACATAGGTATATCCGAATTCTACGTTGGTGAAAATGCTCGTTTAACATATGCAATGATCCATGCTTGGGCTAGTGGTTTACACGTTAGACCGAGAACTAGCGTATATGTTGAGAAAAATAGTGAGTTTGTAAACTACTATGCTGTCTATAGTCCCGTAGCTAGTGTTCAAAGCTATCCTAAAATAGTGCTTAAAGAAAATAGTCGTGTATATTCTGCTACAATAGTTTCGGGGACTGGAGATGGTGTTTACGACCATGGTGTGAAGACTATATTGAGTGAGAAGAATTCTTCTTCTGAAATAGTATCTAGAGTTATAGCTAGAGATAGTTCTAAAATATATGCTCGCGCAGATATTGAAGCATATAGTAGGGATACACGTGGACATATCGAATGTCTCGGATTGTTAATGTCGAGTAGTGCGTTTATATCATCAATACCGATTATATCATCACGAGAACCTGGAGCTTTATTGACTCATGAAGCAGCTATTGGTTATATAGCTGATAGAGAAGTAGAGTATTTAATGAGTAAGGGTTTTGATGAAAGTGAAGCTAAATCACTCATAGTCAGAGGTTTTATGAATATCGATGTGCCTGGTTTACCTATTAGCGTTAAGAGAGAGATTGATAGAATACTAGATATTGTTGTTAAACAAGCTGTTGGTTAAACATATAGTAATATTTTTGATAAACAATATTAATCATTGATTAAACCGGTGTTTGTTTTGGAAAATATTATTTTAAAATCAATTATTGAAGGAGTTCATCTAGCTGTATATTCTTCTATCAAACCCGGGTCTATTCATAGATTAAGACTTGATAGTGAAGCTCAAGTTATTGTTTCAAACACTCTCTCTGTTATAGATTACATTATTGAAGCTATTAATTACGGCGAGAAGATTAGAAGAGGAGATATTGCTTTAACGAGTATTGAAATAGGGAAGTTGATTGCTAAAGCATTGCGTGAATCATATAGATGGAATAGTGGTAGAGTTTATCCACAATTAATTATACCGCAGTTAATATACTCAATAGCTCTCAGTCATAGTAATGTTGATAGTTTTCTAGAAGGATCTGGTAAAGTACGTGAATCTCTTAAAGCAATATTGAGTATTAATAGATGGAGCGAGATCCGTGAAATAATTAACGTTCTGAATAGTTCCGGTCGTAGAGATATGTACGAGCATCTTGAAGCAACAGGTATAACTCGATTAGCGAATATAGGTAGTTCTGTTAGTTTAAGTGAATTATTTAGAGTACTGAGTAGTAGGTGGATTGGTTTTTCAACACTAGATATTGTTGAATACAATATACCGGTTTATGTTAAGAAACTAATAGACTATTATAGAACTTATAAAGATACTACTAGTTCAATAATAGCACTATACTTAGATTTTATAAGAGATAAATCACCCAATTGGGTTCGTGAATACATAGATCAGAGTTTAAAATATAAATTAATGACAACACGTGAAGGTGCTAAAATATTGTTTGAATTAGATAATAAAATGCGTAGAGAAAACATCATATACGATGAATACGTTCATTTACTAGCATTGGTAATAGCGCTGGGAGTATTTGATGGTTTAAGACCTTGATGCTGATTTGACTCATTATTTTTCATAAACCATTTCTCCAAACCTTTAACCCTCTCTCTACGGGTTTCACCGATCTCTATATATTGTACTCCTCCACGTGCTGGTAACGATACATTGTAGATAGGTGTTGAATCAACATATACTATGTCTTTTAAACCATTATGAATATGACCGTGTATAACTAGATCAATTTTTTTATTAATAATGACTTCTTCAAATCTACGTGATGCTAGGTGAAACCATATGCTTCTAGGTTCTCCTTCTAGATTCTTATACGTTACACCATAGTGTGATACAAGTATTGTTAAATCAACTCTTTGTTTAATTAAATCATCAACCATATTCGATACTTTAATTGGTAGATTATTATAATACTCTACAATACCCGGGATGTTTTTAAACTGCCATGGTGTTGGTTTATCGAGTGCTCCGCGTGTACCGATTAAACCTATTCTAAAATTACGTAGATCTATTATAACGTATTCATCGTTAAGCCATTTTATACCTCCATATTGCTCCCGGTATTTGTTTTCATAACCTCTGTATTCTTCGTTACCGAAAACAGCTATTACCGGTACTTTACTGTATTTGTTCATTAAATAATCATATACTTGTTTAAAAGCATGTATATTGTTTTTCTCAACTAGATCTCCAGCTAGTATTATTAAATCTGGTTCAACTATTAATTGATCCATACTTTTAATAAATAGATCCAAGTATCTAGGACTGTGTATATCGGATGTAGCTATTATTTTAATCAATAAAAACACCGTTACGAGTAGAGAGTTTTCATCTAATATTCTAATATTCATGGTTAAATTTATTAAGTATAGCTTCTTAATCTCATATTATTAGTTTAGCGAAAGGTGTTAGATTTTGACTATTGGATTATTCAAAGGAACTAGTAAAGCTGGTCATAAAGGTTGGACTACAGTATACTGTGCTATATGTAATACTAAAATAGATGTTTTCAAAGCTGTTGACGAGAAGAATCTATATTATTGCCCAACATGTAAGAGTAAGGATATTGAAGCATTTTTCTGTACAGCTCATGCCAGAAATCTTCATTTCAAATGCCCGTATTGTAAGAACGAACTTAAACCATATTTCATCTAATTATCGCTCTGAATAGTTATTGCTTTATTAGGACATAGAGGTATACAAGCATAACATTCTATACACTTACTACTATCGATCTCTATTCTATCGTTAACTCTTGTGAATACGTATGTTGGACAATAGTTAACACATAAATTACACAAATTACATTTACTCATATCAATAAGTAATTTAACCAAAATCAACAACTCCTCTAATTTAATGGTGTATATTTAATGTGGTTTAAAGCAGATATGCATATTCATTCAATACATAGTGATGGTAGAAATAGTCCGCGTGAGATAATAAATTATGCTCTATATAGAGATTTGAAAATAATATCTATAACAGATCACGATACTTTTCAGGGAAGCATTGTAGCAAGAACAGAAGCTAAAGCGTTATCCAATGAAATACTAGTTGTTACAGGTATTGAACTGAGAAGCGATAGAGGAGATATTCTACTATATTGTTATGAACCAATAGATACTCCTAGAGAAATAAGTTTACTAATTGATTACGCTCATGAAAATAATTGTATCGTAATACCTGCTCATCCATTTGATCTATTTAGATACGGTATTGGCGATGCTATTAGATACTATAATGGATGGGATGGTATTGAAGTATGGAATGCTTCAGCTAATAAGAATGCTAATAAGAAGGCAATTAGATTAGCTAATGAACTTGGTTTACCCGGTTTAGCTAATAGCGATGCACATATTGTTGAATACATAGGTGTAGCGTATACTTTGATAGAAATGGATGAATTAGATATAGAGAATTTATTTAAATCTATTAGAAACAAACGTGTTAAACCACATTATGGATATCCTTCCTTCAATTTTTTTCTAAAAAACATTAAATGGAGTTTAATACGTAGGATTACGAAGCTACGGATTTGAATCTATTTAACAATATATATCTTCCAACCAATATTAACGGCTTTCTCAGGAGGTTTATCTACATATAATCTAACGTTTTCTAAATGATGTAGATCAACTATTTCATCAATAACCGGTTTTACAAGTATTGGTAAATAAATTTCTTCTCTCAATGGTTCAGAGAATCTAATATTATTCTTCTTCTTGAAACTCCATATTGTTGAGTTTAATTCAATAATGTTATTAACTAAACTATAGTCTTTTCCAAGCCACTCATTTTCCGGTTCAGGGAATTTTGTTTTATGAACTGTTTCATCATATAGTTTTTCATATATAGCGTCTGTTATGAAAGGCATTATTGGAGCTAATGCTCTGAGTACTCTGTTTAAAACATAGTGTAGTGTATACCAAGCTGATTTCTGTTCAACAATACTGTATTTCTTATTCATATTATACGCTCTATTCTTGATCAATTCAATATAGTGTGAAGCAAAATAGTTCCAAGTAAACTTGTATATAGCATCTATAGGTGTATAAACATCTAGATCACTGTACGCTTTATCCACTTCTCTAAGAATATTGTTTAGATAAATAATTGTAGCTTCATCGATTGGTCTAAGCTGTTCAACACTATCTACTTTCGGAAACATAGATATGAATCTAGCAATATTCCAAAGCTTTGTTGCAAATAAATAACCTGTTTTAATAGTATGTTCCGAAAACCTGTAATCATATCCGAGTTTAGATGCATAAGCCGACCAGAATCTAAAAGCATCAGCACCGTATTTTTCTATAAAAGGCTCTGGGTCAATAACGTTTCCTTTCGATTTATGCATTGCTTCTCCTTTCTCATCTAAACCCATACCCGTTATTCTAATCCATTTAAAAGCTGGTTTACCTGTTAGTAGATAAACTCTTAGTATTGAGTAGTATAGCCATGTTCTTATAATATCCTGTCCCTGCGGTCTAATAGTGTTTTTAAAAGCTCTTTCAAATAAATCAGAGTTTCTCAAATAACCTGTTACGTAGAGAATTGTTATACTGCTGTCAAACCATGTATCAAATACTTTCTTCTCACCAATTAGTTTATCGCGTGGAGCATTACAGTATGGACAGTTATTCCATGGAGCGGGGTCTTTCCATGGTCTATAGTATTTACCCGGTTCAGGTACTAGTATTGAACCACAAACACTACATTTCCAAACAGGTACTTCTGTCGCATAAAATCTATCTCTAGATATGGGCCAATCAGTTGATACGTTATTAATCCAGTCTATAAGCTTCTTTTTATGAAACTCTGGTTTAAAAATCATTTTATCAACTAATTCAAGTAATTTATCCTTGAACTCTACTTGTTTTAAAAACCATTCACGAGAATGTATTATCTGTATCGGTGTTTTACAACGCCAGCAAACAGGTATTTCATGAACTATCTCTTCTTTCTTAATAATTAAATTCATTTTTTCAAGAATCTCAACTATTTTCATACGTGCACTAGGTATGTCTAAACAATTAGTTAGATATTTTCCATCACATATACTTCCATCTTTATTAACTATAACCTCTGGTTCTAGTTTTAGTTCTCTAAATATTCTTACATCGGTTTGATCACCGTAACTACAGACCATAACCAGACCAGTACCGAAATCAGGGTCTACGCTACTGTGTTTAGTTATTATCATTTCATGACCATATAGTGGATTGATAGCGTGTTTACCCTCTAGTCTACTGTATCTACTGTCTCCGGGATTGTATACTATTGCTTTACAAGATCTGAGCAGTTCTGGTCTAGTTGTAGCTACAACTATTTTTTCACCTGTTTCTTTCACATGGAATTCAATGTAGTATAGAAAACTCTTCTCACCCTTATACTCTAGTTCTGCGTCAGCTAATGTAGTCATACATCTTGGACACCAGTTAACGGGTCTTTCATCTTCATAGATCAATCCTTTTCTAAATAATTCTATGAATGTAGTTTGTGTTAAAACACGATATGTTACACTATCGGTACCATTAGTCCAGTAATTGAAACTACAACCAAGTTTCTTCCATATATTAACTAATTCAGCTTCAATTCTATCTAGAAATTCTTTACACAATTCTAGGAATTTTTCCCGACCCTCAGGTGTTTCAGTAAATTTATGTGCATTTATACCATAAGTCTTTTCAATCTGCACTTCCACCGGTAAACCATTACGGTCAGCGTAGAAAGGTACTAAAACATTATAACCCTTCATTCTAAAATACCTAGCGATCATGTCTATTTGAGCATAATGAGCTGCTCCACCTACATGCCATTTACCACTAGCGTAAGGTGGAGGAGTATCTATAGTTATAATCTCTCTATTATCGTTTACGTTGAAGACGAATTCATGTAAACCACTCTCCTCCCATTTTCTATAGAGTTCTTTCTCTCTCCTATGATCCCATCTTTTTTCTTCAATCAATGTTTTGAACTCCATTATTACAACACCATTATCTAGTTTTCTAATCAATATTTTTAAACAAATTGAATCAATAAATATGTTAAATATTTAATCGATACATACATGTACCCATGGATCATCTAATGGTGGTTTACATCCTATTATCTCCCATGAGTATTGGAATATTTTTAAAATACTATTATAATCTATCTCTCCGGTGATAAACCAGCGGATATTTATTGTTTCAAATACTTTGTTTGATTTAACTCCAGTAACTATTATTTTATCGATTAATATGTTATCAAATAGATGATTATATTTCAAAGGATCTACTTCACTGTATAGTAGACAATATTCATTATTAGAGATACATATTTCTTCATAGTCTTTAAACAACCATTTATCTCTATAAACATCGACTGAAACAAATTTCTTATCATTACTTAATTTAACCACGATCACTCTATAGTAATTATTAAACCAGTATTCAGATACATTACTAGGTTTTTCCATATAGAAACCTCTAAGAAACCGGTTTATAAACAATACCTAGTTCATCAGCAATACGGTAAGCTTCTTTGATTTCATCACTTCTTAATCTACGGTTAATATCTGGATACTTATCCGGATATTTTCTAACGAGATGTTCTGGTCTATACTGATCCATTACATTAACTATAACACGTGGAGTATTTTTAGAAATCCATTCTAAAACAGGTCTTGTACAACACTGTATGTGATTCGGTAGAACAAGGTGTCTGATAATCATATCTCCATGATTATAAGCGATCAAGTGGTTTCTAGTAACTATTTCCCAATAGTTTCTAACACGAGATAGTCTCCATGCACAATCGTTATTACCGTATTTGAAATCTGGAAGCCATATGTCGATAACGTCGACTAATATTTTCATTGCTTCGATTGTTAAATACATGTTGCTATTCCAAAGCTGTGGTACGTTTAAATCAAGATACTTTAAACTCTCTAATATAAATGGTAAATGAGGAGTAGGGTCTCCTCCAACGTGATTGATATTTCTAGCACCTGTTTTCCTCAAATACTCTTGAATACTAGCTAATTGTTTAGGTGAAACAATCTCACCGCTCCATGCATTTATTTGACTAATATCGTAGTTCTGGCAGAAACAGCATTTGAAATTACATCCACCGTAGAATATAGTGCCGCTTGGAACTAGTGGTGCTTCTTCACCCATATGGTGGAAATAACTATGTATAATACATTTGTTTGAAACAAGACATACTCCCGGTTTACCCTCAGATCTCTTCGCATTACATTTTCTCTCACATATTTTACATTCTTTCATCAGATCGTATGCTAATGTTATTTTAACATCTAGAAGACTATATTTCGGTTTAGGTAATTCATCTAGTTTTAATGAATCATCTCTGATTTTCAACCAAATGTTTCTAAACTCTTGTGATAACTTGTCGTGAATTCTCCATAATTCATCAATACTCACTTCATCAGTATAAGGGTTAACAGGTGATTCAATTCTCTTAACAATAAGGTATTTTGCTGATTTTTCATTAATCATAACGCTATGATACCATGATAAATATTCTCTTACTTCATCGTATTCCCATACAGTTATAGCATCGGGTCTAAGTGTGAATACTTCTATAAATCTATTGAAAATCAATATTACCACACTATTGTTAGATTTAATATAATAATCTTTTATCGAACCTTATTATTCTAAACTACTTTAGATCGTTGTCTATTATGTTAAACTAGTTTCGATAAAAATATACTTATCTCTATTTCTATCGTATTTTAAAACACCTTTATTCACAAGTATTTCAAGAGCTTCTCTATAATACATTTCTCCAACATCTATATCATACCATTCTCTGAAACTATTTATTATTTCACTATAACTCCACTCTATCTTACCGATCTCTTTATATGCTTCTGTAACCATTCTTTTAATAAATTGATAAGTATCTTCAAGCCTAGTCCATGGGTATTGAAACCAAATCCAATCAGTTACTTCAATATAGTAGTAGTCTGGTTTAAATTTAGCTACACTACTGATCCATTGTAATGCAGCTGTTTTAACAACACTTGGTTTCCATTTTTCAACAATATAGTCTCTAGCTAGTTTAAGTGAATCACCGGTATCTACTATATCGTCAACAATAAGTGCTTTCTGACCACTTAGATCAACTGTATATGCGTATTTGATAATAGCTTTCTCCTCTACTTTAGCTGCTTCAGTCCAGTGTTGGCTTTGAATACTTAGAAGATTTTCAACATCTAGGAAATCGCATAGTAATCTAGCTGGTACGTAACCTCCTCTAGCTAATGCTATGATGACATCTGGTTTATAATTATCTTTTTTAATAACTCTAGCTAAACCATAACTCCACTCTAGTATATCACTCCATGAAACCAGTTTTACTTTAATACGAGGCATTATAATCACCGTTAACAAAATATATATCTAGAAAGATCTGAATATTAAGTATTATTTCTAAATCTTTCAATTCTTTGTGTTGTATTCAAGTGTATAAGCTACAATCAGTTGATATTCAAGTTGTAACCTTTCAATTCTTTGTGTTGTATTCCTCCTGAGGAGAGAGCTAGGAAAGCTGAAGAGATAATGAGTCTTTCAATTCTTTGTGTTGTATTCTATTTTTTGTTTTTCAATCATCTGCTATAGTTTTTTATATTTTGTCTGGTTTTTATGTTTTATCCTGATCTTTCTACGTTGAAAATTCATGGATTTGATGAAGATCTGATCAAAAGTTTTAACGTAGTTATAGGTTATAAA
>Ga0105162_1000012_pt1 | contig 151211 bp, 133 predicted proteins | sample JNZ201metaG_FD_81532 | JGI IMG/M metagenome (GOLD analysis project Ga0105162, IMG submission 81532) | Hot spring microbial communities from Jinze hot spring, China to study Microbial Dark Matter (Phase II) - JNZ 20120812A | ecosystem: Environmental > Aquatic > Thermal springs > Hot (42-90C) >...
CCATAAGGGAATAGGAGTAGGGGCATTGACCAGCCCAGTGCGGTTAAGGTTAGTAAGCTAACACACCGCACGAAGAATCCTCGCATTTCAATGCGGGGAGGAGGTCAACATAATTCTATCCCAGACTGATGGTTTCAAAGCTGCAAAGGTGATGGAGAGAATTTTAAAAAAGTGTCGGGCGGAAGGGATCAGTTTTTCGTTCGGTATCTTGGCGTCCGATGACTTTCAGGACAGGCTAAAACCGGAGGATATAATCGATGCGATAGATAAGAAGATGTACGAGCATAAACGGTTAAAAGGTCGAAATTCGATGATGCAAAAACAAGACAATAATGAGGGGTGAGTGATATGTCGAAGATGGTATCGATTTTTTTCATCACCGTTTTATTTATATCCAGCTTCGCTGGAGTTCTTCATTTTGAGCATGCGGATGTAGTCTATCCGGAAGGGTATTTTGACATAGCAGTTCTTGTGGGGAATGTATTCGAGACGATCCGCAAACCGATAGTGGATATGATCGGTAACGACCCTGGCCGGATAAGTATCGTCTTGCAAGATAAGGGTACTGTGAGTAACGGGTACACGAATCCACTGTTTCATAGAACAATAGTACTGTACGTTTGGCCACCGGAGAGCTGGATTCATTTCTATTTACCTCTTGAAGATTGGTATACGTACTTGATAATTCATGAGTTCACACATATGTGTCATCTAACGTACCAGGACGAATTTTCAAAAATTATAACTGTACTTACTGGTGTTCCTTTCTATCCTCAAATGAATAGCCAATACACTGAGGGGCCGACCGTTTTCGCCGAGAGTAGTTTTTCACTTGCTTCAGGCAGACTTAATAACCCTTTCATGTCGAATGCCCTCTACTACTACTCGTTACCGAACTTTCCAAGTTTTGCTTACAAAGAAATCATGCCTAAAGACGATTATCGTGGAGGATTGTTGTATTATAACTTTACTGCCGGGTTCTACAAGTACCTTGTGGAGACGTATGGGCTTGATAAGATGAGGAAGTTTTTCGAGCTTACAACTCGACTTTCGAGCTTAAAAGCTATCTTGAACTTTGAACTTAGTGACCCGTACAAAGAAGTTTTTGGAAAAAATTTTTCAGAAATCTACACTGACTGGATCATGTCTTTAACCAAATTGAGGTATCGATTCGATAAGCTGGTATACAAACAGGAAAACGCATCATTTATGAAGATAGATTATGTTGGAAGGCCCGAAGCTGGTGGTAAATTGGCGCTGATGGTTGAGAGCTTTGGGGCTGTTACTTCGTATCTTGGAACAACGTTTAGTGATGTAGTTTTCGTTGATCCAAAAAGTGGTAAACCCACGGGTTCGAAACCTGTTTCTGCTATTGACCTCAAATTCGATGGGGATACTCTCTACGCGCTTGTAAAGTCTTCGCAATTGGGATATGTTGAGAATCAGGTGTGGAATTTGACGAAAAACAGTTTACTTTCACGTGGTAATATCAGTGCTTTTGCGGTTAGAAATGGGAAAATCTACTACGCTGTATTCGACTCAAGGAGGGTGAAAACTTCGATAAAGGAGAAAGTTGATTCTCCGCAGTCAATCTTTGAGTACGAGGGTTATGTTAGATATATGGACCTTGCTGAAGAATTTCTTGCTTTATTAACATCCGATAATAAAATCATACTCATCGATCCCGAGAAGGGGAGCGAGATTGAGAGAATAGATGACCCTAATATGAAAGGGCCGTACGTCAAGACCTGGCAAAATGGTGTGCTGTTTTCTCGGGTGGAAGGAGATTACATAATCCCGTATTATTTCGACCTGAAGGAAAGAAAATTTTACAGATTGGCTACTGAAACCGTTTTAATGGACTTCACCATCTTGGGTGAAGATATATACTACGTCAGTTACGTGCCCTACGGTTTAACAGGTGGAATGGGGGTTTACACCACCAAAGTTTCGCTGGAACCTTATGAGGTCCTTCCATCACCGGTGAAGAGTTACAGATTTGACCTTTCGGAGAAACCGTTTACCAAAGGTGATGAACTTCCGTTCCGTTTGGCGAAGTTTGTAACACCCGTTACATGGGCTCCCATGTACCTACCACAATCTTCCGAAGATGAGGAAAGTGCTCTTCATACGTTCTTTGTAATATTCACTTTTGCGAACATAGAATCCGATGTCTTTCTTGTGCTCACACCTATTGTTGATATCTTGCAACCAAATATTGCGGAATTTAGCTTTCTGTTCTCAGGCTACAGACAGTTCGTTGGATTTCTCACTTCAAAAGATTGGTGGGCGCTTTCAGCAAGCTATCTTTATCCGTCGAACAATTACAGTCTGCAGCTTGCCGTTGAGTTTCCCAACATTCAATTCGGCCATCACACAAAGTTGTACCCACTTCTTACGGCAAGTTTCAAATCGAGTGAGGAGTATAACTTCGATACAATTTTCAGTTTAGTTGGAAATTTCCAATTACCAGCTGTTTCTTCTAAGAACGTCGGTTTTGGTCTTGGATTACAAAGCAATGTCTTTGGAAAGCCGGTCAGTGCAAGTGTTTTCTTGCTCACAAGTGCGGACGATTACGCTAAACTTTTTGGTGTGGACAGCTATTTTGTTTCCGGTAATTTCTCGATGCCTTTGAGCACAGACGTTAGTTTCGCTGGGATCTTTGACCTGAACTTAAAGGATGCGAGTAAAGTTTTCTATGACACATCCTTGGCCTTCACGCTCTTCAAAGATAAAGCCGAGCTACTTGGAGGGAACGTTCTTATTAAGAACTCAGGGGTCACGGTAGGTTTAGCGAATTTCAAAATGAAAGAGTTTGATGAGTTAATTAATGGTCTCTATTCGCATTTCTTCGTCGAAATGTACATACAGGGCTTTAAATTATACCCTTCTCTAGGTGTAATTTTCCCAATGAAGGAACTGGAGGGAGCAAACGGCCTTTTTTATGTTGGAATTAACACATCCCCGCATGCTTTACCTATCACGTTGTTAACGGGCGGTTTTTGAAATTTTCGGATTTCAGGAGCACTATTTCCTTGTCTGAACGGATAATCTGACTGGTTCAGAAAAGTACCTTCCATCTGTCGCAATTATCTCAAAGGTGTAAGTAAGACCTGTTACAGGAATTTTGTACTCAAAAATTTGACTCATAGTTTCAAAAGTTCGGCCGTCAACGATGATAAGGAAAGTAACGGTATAGTCGCAGGTGTTAGTTAATGTGAGTCTTATTATGTTGCCATCGAGTCGGTAACTTACCAAAGGTTTTGACGGTGGTGTCTTAACTGCTATGTTCTTTGGTTCGGATTCTCCAAACTTTGCAACAACTGTAACACTAACTTGATAAGTGCGTCCCAAAATTAGTTCTTCAGAGAATTTTGTGTCTTCCGTATAGAACACGCCTTTAGGAGTTTCAACTTTAAATTTCATCTCTTGAAGAATGCGATTTTGGTGGGTCCATAAGTAAGTAATTTTGCTCGCTTGGATTTCGTAACTTAGTGTTGAGACGGCTTTGGACGGTGGTTCGAGCCGAATCTGTGCGATAATGTTGCTCCAGTTTTACCAGTAGCGCTTGTTGGCGTGAAGTCAATCTGACACCGTTCTCCAACTTCCACATTCGGAATCGATATAAGTTATATTTCATTTTTAAGTTCGAATGTTCCAAAATTTTTGTCGTTCACTTTTACTGTGACTGTTTTGGTAAACGGATAATTTGCGATGATACCTACATACAGTTCTTCACCTTTCAAGCTATACTTGGCATCCAACACACTTGGGAGAGTTTCGCGAACTTTTGAAAGTATTTCGTTGTACTTCCTGGGAAGTTTGAAGGTCTGTGATTTTGTAATTTTACCTGTTTTGACATCTTCAATTAGTACGAAAAGCTTGTTATCTCTAACTTCTGCGGAAAATCTGTAGATCGCCATTTCGGCCTTCTTAAAGAATGTACCTTTTGATACTAGCTGGAGGTTCAGTGCGAACTGTTCTTCGAAGGGGTTTTTGACAAAGCTCACTTTATCGCAAAGCTCGAAGTTGTTTTTCGCAAGAACATACAAAAAGTACAGGCGTATGGTTAAGTCCTCAGCAACATCTTGTGCTAAGGTCAGACCAAAAGAATATGACACCGAAATACGACAACGAGAAGGAAAACGGTAAGTAGCAGTTCTTCCCACATAGCTATCCCTCCCTTCATCAGCATCTTAGAGTAGTGTAGTCTTTAGCTTATCATACCACTTACGACAGCAGAAGGTGTCGGAAAATAAAAACACCGCGCAGCTCGAAGACTGCGCGGTGTTTTTGATACTCTAACTGACGTACAGTTTTACTTCGATACAACCTTTTCCATTATCCTTGCGAGTTCAACGAAACTTTCCTTCAGACTCGCTCCTCCAACGAGTGCACCATCGATATCTTTTTGTACGAACAATCCGAGCCAGTTTTCGGGTGTGACGCTTCCACCATAAAGAATCCTGACTTTTTGCGCAACTTCGGCATCGTACATATCTTCGAGTAATTTTCTTAGAAACGCGTGAACTTCCTGAGCTTGCCACGGTGTGGCAACAACTCCTGTTCCGATTGCCCACACTGGCTCATAAGCAACTACCACTCTAATTGCCTCTTCCTTTGAAAGACCATAGAATCCTTCCCTAACCTGTTTCTCAACGACACAGAACGTTAACCCTTTTTGTCTTTCTTCAAGAGTTTCTCCTATACAAAAGATTGGTGTCAACCCTTCTTTGATAGCCTTTTTGATCTTTTTGTTTATCAACTCGTCCGTTTCTCCAAATATTTTCCTTCTTTCACTGTGTCCAATGATTACCGCTTGGACGCTTAGGTCTTTCAACATCTTAGCTGAAACTTCTCCAGTAAACGCGCCACTATCTTCGTAGTACATGTTCTGTGCTGCGAGCCGTATGTTACTTGAAGCAATAACTTCGCGAACCCTATCAAGAGCGGTGAACGGTGGCGCGATGTAAATGTCGAAGGATTTGATTTCAACCAATTCGTTCACTAGGAGGTTGGCAAAGTTCTGAGCTTCAGACGGTGTTTTGTTCATCTTCCAGTTTCCTGCTAATATGTACCTTCTCTCAACTATTTTTTTTTATTGGCTATCGAGGCAATACCAGGCAATTCTTTACCCTCCAAGAATTCAAGTGATGCACCGCCACCAGTTGAAACGTGGCTGAATTTCTTGTCAAGTCCGAACTGGCTAACTGCTGCCGCACTGTCGCCACCGCCAACAACGGTTGTTACACCTTTGTCGGTGAGAGAAGCTATGAATTCAGCGACTGCCTTCGTTCCTTCCGCAAAATCGGGTATTTCAAACACGCCGAGAGGTCCGTTCCAAACGATTGTCTTAGCATCGGCGAGCTTGGATTTGATTAGCTCGACACTTGCAGGGCCGATATCGTAGCCGGCCCATCCTTCTGGAATACCTTCTTCGCAGGTGAATACTTTTTTCTCGGCTCCAGCTTCCATTTTCTGCGCACAAACCGCATCTGTTGGGATGACAACTTCGACACCTTTTTCCTTTGCTTGCTCAAGTATCTGCTTTGCAAGGTCGATTTTGTCTTCTTCGACAAGTGAGTTACCAGTTTGCTTGCCAAGAGCTTTCCAGAACGTAAACATCATTGCACCACCAATGACAATTCTATCAGCCTTGTTGAGAAGGTTTGTTATAACTCCTATCTTATCGGAAACTTTTGCACCACCGAGTACTACGGCATAAGGCTTATCTGGGTTGTAAGTTGCCTTCGAAAGGAATTTAATTTCTTTTTCCATGAGGAACCCCGCAACGCTCGGAATGTACTGGGCGATTCCGACGTTACTGGAGTGTGCTCTGTGAGCTGTGCCGAATGCATCGTTCACGTGAATATCCGCGAGTGCGGCCCACTTTTTGGCAAGTTCAAGGTCGTTCTTTTCCTCACCGGGATCGAATCTCGTGTTTTCAAGCATCAAAACTTCGCCTTCTTTGAGTTCAGCAACGGTCTTTTCAACCTCTTCACCGTAGAGTGCGGGTACGAACTTTACTTCTTTACCAAGGAGCTGTGAAAGGCGCTCTGCAACTGGTTTGAGCGTGTACTTCGGATCCGGGCCTCCTTTTGGCCTTCCGAGATGTGAAAGAAGGATAACTTTTGCGCCCTGTTCAAGAACGTACTTTATAGTTGGTATTGCCTCGACAATTCGTGTGTCATCTGAAACAACACCATCCTTAATTGGGACGTTGAAATCCACCCTCATGATTACTCTTTTTCCCTTGAGGTCTACATCGCGTATTGTGAGCTTTTCCATACGTAAAACACCTCCCCTTAGCCTTTGCGGGTTAGTTTAGGAAATTGCTCAAAACAAGTGAAAAGAGGGGGTGGCCCCCCTCAATTGGATTAAAAGTCAGAGCATATTCTTAACGAGTTCAATTGTGTCAACAACTCTGCATGTATATCCGTATTCGTTGTCGTACCAGCTGTAAACGGTGACGAAGGTTCCATTCATGACTTTTGTGAGTGTTGCGTCAAATATTCCTGCATAGGTGCTACCAACGATGTCGGAACTGACGATTGGATCTTCGTTGTACTTGATTATTCCCTTGAGTCTTCCTTCGGTCGCTTCTTTAACTTTTGCGTTGACTTCTTCAGCTGTTGTAGCCTTTTCAACTTGGACACTCAAGACGGAGATAGAGCCATCCGGAGTTGGGACTCTCAATGCCATTCCATCGAGTTTTCCTTTAACTTCTGGAACGACAAGTGCAACGGCTTTGGCCGCGCCTGTTGTTGTTGGAATGATGTTGAGGGCTGCAGCCCTTGCCCTTCTGAGGTCCTTGTGCGGAAGATCAAGAACTCTTTGGTCGTTGGTGTAGCTGTGGACCGTTACGAGGTAACCGGTAACAATGTTGAAATTGTCGTTGATAACCTTAACGATGGAAGCGATCGAATTCGTCGTACAAGACGCACAGGAAATAATTTGATGCTCGGGTTTGAGTTGATCTTCGTTGCAGCCGATGACTACCGTAATATCTTCTCCCTTTGCTGGAGCGGTGATTATTACTTTCTTCGCACCAGCTTGAATATGCTTGATCGCGCCATCCCTTTCGGTGAACTTACCAGTTGCCTCGACTACAACATCAACACCGAGGTCTTTCCATGGCAAGTTTGCGGGATCTTTTTCCGCGAAGACTTTGATCTCTTTTCCGTTGATGATTATACTGTTTTCAGTAGCTTTTACTTCACCTTCGAATGTTTTGTGAACGGAATCGTACTTGAAAAGGAATGCGAGAGTTTCGGCTTTGTCAAGGTCGTTGATGGCAACTACCTCAATGTCGCTACCTCTTCTAATGAGTTCCCTGAGAACGAGTCGTCCAATCCTACCAAAACCGTTAATGGCTATGCGCATGCCAGTCCCTCCTTTTAAAGTGATGGTACCGTTTCTTGTCACTTCGTGAAAAATTGTACAATATGTTCTTTACAAATTCAACGTCATAAAGGTTAAATTTAAGAGATATATTTTGTCTTTGAGAGAAAACAAACATATATGTGAATTACTGACAAACTCTCAGTGCTATTCAAATTCTATCAAATTTTTCGAGGCTTAGCAACGGATATTCGGTACCTATTTTCTAATGAAGAGGAAAAGAGTGTAACCTACATATCCAATCATCATCGCAAGGCCTTCAAGTCTTTGAATTTTAAGGTCCTTTGAGAAAACTAGGATTATACTGGTGACTGCTACAAGGAACCAAAGATCGACGTTGAGCGCACTATGGTATTCTATTGGGCGTATCAGTGCTGAAACTCCAAGAATGAAGAAGATGTTAAAGATATTAGAACCCACCGCGTTTCCTAGCGCTATCTCGTCGTTTCCTTTGATGCTGGCAACCAAGGAAGTTGCAAGTTCGGGAATGGAAGTTCCAACAGCTACTATCGTTAAGCCGATGAACTTTTCCGACACTTTAAAGGCACGAGCAATTTCAACAGCACCGTTTACGATCCAGCGGCCACCGAGCGAAAGCCCCAGCAAACCACCGACAATGTAAATAAGGCTCAACCAAATGGGAATATTACTCTCCTTTGTTACTGCGAGCTCATCAAACATTTCGCGGTCTTTTTTTGCCATCTCCAACACGTAGGACAAAAAAATTACGAAGAACAACAAGAGTACAACACCATCGCCACGTGTTATGGTGCCTATTGATTTTGAGCCAAGCGCAATTAACGAAAGTGCCGCAATCAAACTTAAGGGTATTTCTTTATGTAGCGTTGAGTGCCTAACCGTAACCGGTTTTAAAAGCGCACTAACTCCTACAACGCAAAGAAGATTGAATATGTTGCTCCCCACAACATTCCCGAGGCTTATTTCTGATGACCCCTTAATCGAAGAGACGATGTTTACTGAAAGTTCGGGTGCGGAAGTTCCGAATGATACAATGGTCAAACCTATCAATAAATCTGAAACGCGGAGCCTTTTCGCAAGACTTGATGCTCCCTTAACCAGTTTGTCAGCACCGTAGCTAACCAACACAAATCCTAGGATGAGCAATAAGAGACTCAGTATCACTTTGAATCCTCCCCTTCTGATTATCTTAGGCTCGGTTTTTGTGAAAAACGGGAGAGTTTTTCAACTCTCCCGTTTGCAATGAATTATTCGACTTACTCGCCGCCTGATGCAGGTATTACACAAATGAACGATGCTGGTTTATTTGATGGATTGTGGAATTGATGTTCCTCTTGGGGTTCGACAAAAACGTAACTGCCGGTTGTAAGCTTATATCTCGAGTTTTTTTGAATAACTTCGATTTCACCTTCTACGACAAAAACCTCATGTTCCCACGGGTGTGTGTGGTACGGCGTCGAGGCACCTGGTTGCAGTGTAAAAAGCCTCATCACAAAATTTGGAGCACCATCCTTCGGACCTATTAAGACTCTTTTGAGAATCTTTCCCCCGTCAATTTCCTGTGGTTGCATTTCTGAAATGTTTCCGATCTTCACGTCGGTTCCCCCCTTTACGTTCTATAACCACGTACCTATACGGCTCAAGACCCTCGGAGTAAGTCCTTATGTCACTGTACTTTTTTGCTATTTCATGGACGATCTTGCGCTCAAAGGCGAACATCGGGTCAAGCTTAACTTTTCCGACCTTCCGAGCCTTCTCGACAGCAGCTGAAACGATTCTTTCAAGTTGCTCACGACGTCGTTCCCTGTAGTTTCCCGCGTCGATGATAACGGTAACCTTTGTCTCGGTCATACGGTTCAAATAAATGTTTGCAAGGTGCTGTAAGGCCCCAAGGCCTTTCCCATGTTTGCCAATAACTTTTCCAATGTCCTCGCTATGGCACGATGCCAGAAAAGTCTTACCTCTACTTGAGACTTCGATGTAAAATTCGAGGTTAAAGGTCTTAAAGATACCTTCAAGAAATTCCCGAAGCTTCCTTTCGTAATACTTGTTCGTGATGGTTATCTCGACGACCGCATCGCGAGCGAATAAACCGAATATGCCGTGCGTTCCCTTATCCAAGACGTTGATCTCGTACTCACCTTCCAGCACGTCATAATCTTCTTTAAAAGCTTTGATAATCTCTTCAACTGACTTACCAACATAGTTTAACGTCTTCAAGTTTGCTCACCTCAGCCCCTCTTCTTGGGTTTTACACCCCAGAGTTCATAGTGAGTCAACCCTTTGATTTTGTAGCGCTTGTAAATGTAGAACGTTATGGCCAGCTGAATGATGGAATTCATTGTCCAGTAGAGAAAAATGCCACTCGGAAGATTTATAAAGAAGAATGGAAACACCGCACCGATGATAATTTGCTGCCATGCAGACCTGGTATCTTGGCTGGTGATAAGTGCCAGATAGTAACTTGTTAGGATTGTGAGAATAAGAAAGAGCCAGTTTTCAGACCATCCACCAGCTGAAAGGTCTTTCCAGATAAGGAATCTTCCAGAGACAGAGAAGAGTTCTTGGTAACTTTGTATAACACCGTAAAGCAACATAAAGATTGGAAGCTGGATAAGTAACATCAAACAACCACTCGATGGATTTATGTTGTTTTCCTTGTAAAGTTTCATAAGTTCCTCTTGTTGCTTTTGCGGCTCCTTGTACTTCTTTTTGATCGCTTCAATTGCCGGCTGGAGTTTTCTCATCTGAATCATCTGCTTTGTTTGAGCGTGATAAAACGGGTAGAGTACCAGTCTGACGATAATTGTAAAGAGTATAATCGTTAAGCCAAAGTTCCTCGTTAGCAAATTCAACCAATTAAAAAATTCCGACAAGCCATCGGAGATAAAGCTGTACCATGTGCCAACGCCAGGTATCGTTTTAAGGAGTGTAAAAATCTTGTCGCTTTCCAAACCATAAATGTGTTTTACAAGCATTCTCTTGTAAGGGCCCATGAAGACATCAAGCTCAATGCTACTACCACTAACACTTGGAACACCGGTTTTTGCCAGTTGACCGTCGAACTTGACGATAACCACATAGTCTTTATCCGGTCGGTATGAAATGAAGATGTTTCCACCGTATCTTACGGTGTCGGAGCTCCAGATTAATGGAAGGGAGACCTTCTGTTTTGCAGACGGATCTGCAGATTTTATTAGAACTTTGAACTGATAAGTAACCAAACTTTCATCAAAAACATAAACCTTCTGGCTACCGTTAGGATATTCAAAGATAACCTTCACAAACTCGTAACTGCCATTCTTTTTCTCGGGCCCGAATTCCACGTTGAATGTTGGAGTTTCCGATGTTGTTTTGGTCTCTGCACTCAAGATCGAAACGTCGAACCCATCTTTATCGTACTTATAGAACGGAACCGCTCGGCCAAAGAGATGTGAAACCCATCTGAGATTTCCGTCTTTGCCAATTTCCAGCTGAACGTATTTTCCTGTTATTACTAAACTATCCTGGTTTTCTTGGAAAAGTATATTTCCGAACGAGAGTACGACTGTGAGGAACAACAAAAAAATGACGGTGAATTTTTGCAACATTACCGCCTCCTTTCATCATATTCGATTTTTCGTTTGAATGTGAAAAGGCTGAATCTCTCGGGCACAGGGTCGTAACCACCCGGTGACAAGGGGTTGCAACGCAAAATGCGCCAAAAACCCAGGAGGAGACCTTTAATAACACCAAAACGCTCCACCGCTTGATACGTGTAGGTGGAACAAGTCGGTTCAAATCGACATGTAGGCGGTTTAAGTGGAGATATGTACCGCTGATAGAACTTAATGAGATAAAGCAGTATTTTTTTCATCCACGATCCTCGCACAAAGCTTCAGAAGTTCTTCGCAAATCTTATGGTAATTCACTTCCGAGAATTTTTCTGACAGTGCTTTTCTAGCTATGAACATCATGTCGAAGCCTTTTGGAAAGTATCGCTTATTAGTTCTGAAACATTCTCTTACCCATCTTCTAACTTTGTTTCTCCGGTTCGCCTTACCGAATTTTTTCCTCACCGAGACCGCAATTCTGCTGTAATCAAGTCCATTCTTTCGATAGATAACCACGAAAAACTGACTTTGCAAGGTTCTTCCTTCCTCAAAAAGTAACTTTATGTCCCTCCTGAGTTTTAGGCGCTCCTTCTTGCGAAAAGTGAACCTCAAACTGTCAATCTCCATCTACCGGTTTTTCTTCTGTTTCTAAGTACTCTTCTTCCGCCGGGTGTGGACTTTCTTGCAAGAAATCCATGGGTTCGTTTCCTTTTGATACGCGAAGGTTGATACGTTCTCTTCATGACGTCGTCCTCCTTTTTCAAATTTTCGCGGTTGTTCGTACGTCGCATATGTGATTATACCAGAAAATCATTCAAATTCAACGGGGTACGGGCTACTTTTCTGGAAATGGTGAAACGCTGTTGTTGAACTATATTCAAAATAAGCGGTGCGCAATTTTGTGCGCACCGCTTTTGAAAGTGTCAGACTTTTTACTTTTTGTAAGCCAGTATAGGCAGTTCCAACCCATACCATGAACTTAACGAGAGCAGGTAATTGCCAAGATGTTCGTGGACTCTTATGGTACAGTACCATATATGTCTCTCAGCAAAATAAAATCTTCCAACCGAAAAGTTTTTTAGTCCACCCTTCGTGAGCCAAAAACCGTCTTTATAATTCACAATTCCCAGAGCATCCAACAGCGCTGCTAAGTTGCCGCCGTTCAGGTAAAAAGTCTTTAGGTCGTTCCAGTCCGCAACCCTCCAGTTTGTGCCAGATTCACTCGAACTGCCGTTTCCCAATCGCTCGTCTCGCGATATTTATTTACAGTTCTTGCAAAATTTCCGTACCTAAATCCCGGCTGCTGCTCGAATGTGATATTGCAGTCTCCTATAAAAATGGTTATTACCACGAAAGTTGTGACTAACAGAAGGTTTCTTGCGTGTTTGAGCATTTCCTCACCTACTCAATAAGACCTTGTTTCTTCATTGATTAGAGTGTCTAAAGAGCTCATAAAAGCTATGGCAGTTGCTACAGTAGATTAGACCCAAGGAAATTGTACTTCGTTCACTAAAAAAATAAAAATGGTGGCCAGGGACGGAATCGAACCGTCGACACGTGGATTTTCAGTCCACTGCTCTACCAACTGAGCTACCTGGCCACACACTTCTCGCTTATATACTCTTTAATTTATCGCCGTCATTTATTTCTTCCTGTGGTGGGTGCGGCAGGACTTGAACCTACGACCTTCTGCTCGTAAGGCAGACGCTCTCCCTCTGAGCTACGCACCCACGTTCTTGTCTTAGGTACCGTCGATACTTAGTCTTAAAAACTGGCGCCCCCAACGGGATTCGAACCCGTGCCGCTGGCTTGAAAGGCCAGTGTCCTAGACCGCTAGACGATGGGGGCACATTTGGGGATTGGACATTTCAATCCATATTGATGACCGTTTCCAATCATACCAAAGAAATGTTTTTTGTCAAGGGGGATATGAAAGCGGTTGATGAAAAAATGAGGTTAAGGAAGTTAAATAAATGTAACACTTGGGATTCTTGTCCAACGTAGTGCTCGTTTGCAGTATAATAATTGGTGTTGCAGAAGGACTTCAAAAATTTGGAGGTGAAGAATCTTGGTAAGGATTTTGAGAGAAATGAGAAAAACACGAGTTGAGAAAGCTCGTCAAGCGTTTTTAAACGGTGACTTGGAAACGCATAGAAATCTTCACTCCCCGGAAGAAATCGGTAAGGAGCCTTGGCATAAGGCGGAACAGGGAAAGTATATCGGTCAAGCTGTTTACGGGGCAAGTGATGGAATAGTAACGACTTTTGCAGCAATTTCAGGGGTTGCAGGTGCGAATCTCAGTCCTACTGTTGCTTTAATTGTCGGACTTGCGAATCTTTTTGCAGACGGACTCTCAATGGCCATAGGGGATTATCTCTCCGAAAAGTCTGAGAAAGATTACATCAAAGCTGAACGCGAGAGGGAATTCTGGGAAGTTGAGCACTTTCCGGAAGCTGAAAAACTCGAAATTAAGGAGATATACAAGAGAAAAGGGTTGAGAGGCGAAAAGCTTGATGCACTTGTTGACGCGATTACAAGTAGTAAGGACCTTTGGGTCGAAACGATGCTTCACGAGGAACTCGGACTTTTCGAGGATGATACCTCCCCACTGAAAAGTGCTTTGGTGACTTTCTTCTCATTCGTAATTGCCGGGTTTATGCCTTTGGTAACGTACGTTTTTGCGTCAACGTGGACGTTCGTTGCAGAGCATCGTTTTGCTCTATCGTGTGTGATAACGGCAGTCACAATGTTCATTGTCGGTGCAGTTAGGCAAGCAGTAACTGGAGTAAAGTGGTACAAAGGCGGAATGGAAATGCTCTTTGTCGGTGGTATGAGTGCTGCGGTCGCGTATTTCATTGGCTGGCTTCTTAGGACTATTTTCGGAATTGTTATGTAACAAGGAACGAGGAGTTGAAACTGAATGAATTTAACCTTAATTGACCGATTCGTACTTTCTGGTATGGTTTTTCTCGCTGGTTTTGTGGATTCGATAGCGGGGGGAGGTGGGTTGATTTCACTGCCAGCGTATTTGTTTGTTGGACTTCCAAGTCATTATGCATTGGCAACGAATAAGCTTTCATCGGCTGTAGGAACGCTTTTTAGTATGATCCGGTACGCTAGAAAGGGTGCAGTTATCTTTCGAATAGGAATTCCATCAACGTTGGGGGCCTTAATGGGTTCAGTCTTAGGGGCACGATTGGTACTCTTGATTCCCGATTTTGTGCTCAAAACGATACTGACTGTTCTCATATCTCTTGCAGCCTTTTTCGTTTTGGTTGGTAGAAAAGAGCAAGACGATTACTTGTTTGTAAAAAACCAGATGCAAGTGTACTTACTCGCTTTACTTGCCGGTTTTGCCATAGGTTTATACGATGGTTTTTTTGGACCTGGTACGGGGACATTTCTAATCATACTTTACGTATCTGCGCTGAAGTTAAATCATGTTCAAGCATCAGGGACAGCGAAAATTGTGAACCTCGCCTCAAATGTTGGCGCTCTGTTTACCTTTATCTTAAATGGCAAGGTTGTTTATTCGTTGGGGATTCCGGCGGCGGTCTTTGGCATTTTGGGAAACTGGCTTGGCTCAGGTCTTGCATTACAAAAAGGTGCTATAATAATAAAGCCATTAATGATTGTGGTTTTAACACTTTTGATGCTAAAGATCGTCTTTAGGTGATTTTACATGATACGTAACTGAGCGAATATGACACCTGCTTTATGAAGTTCTTGAATAATAGCTATTATATCCTGTGGTTTTGCTCCTAAGGACTTGAGCGCGGTTATCAGGTTACCAATTGTCGCCTGCTGGTCGTTTATTTTACCGTTTTGAATCACGATGACGAAATTTCCGTACGATAGGACGAAGTCTGCTATTTTAACATCTCCACCGAAAACAACCGTACCAGTCCGTTCGTTGATGACTACCTGAGCGGGATTATCGGCTGGAACTTCTATCTCCTCCAAAAGTGCGAGGAAGGCTATGATGTCGTTGGAAAAGGCGCTGGGAATTGTTACTCTGACACTGGAGGCGTCGATAGCTTTTGCAAGCGTTGTGCCGAACTTTTGGTTTATAGCCAGTGCCGTTCTTGCTGCTGTAGTGAAGTCTGGGCGGTTAAGTAACAGCGTTACCGTGTTCGAGTCCACAACGTTCATCGGGATTTCCCGTTCTACCAACGCTCCATTTGGGATGTAGCCAACAACAGGGAAACGTTTTTGCAAGTTGGCGGTATCTTTCACATCTTCCCCACCAACTGATACCGAGCCTTGAGCAACAGCGTAGACGTTACCATCCGCACCGTAGAGTGGGGTTTGAAGTAGCACACCGTTTTTTAAGCTTTTTGCATCGTTAATGCTCGCAACCTGAACGTCAAGCCGCATTCCTGGTTTATAGTAAGGTGGAATGTCAGCCACAACCATGACGAGAGCTACATTCCTTGTTTTTAGTAAGTTCGGATCAACGTTTACGCCAAAATTTTTCAACATGTTTGCCACAAGTGAAGAGTTAAGCGTTCCACTATCACCTGTACCGTTCAAACCTACAACGAGTCCCACGCCGAAAAGTTGATTATCTCTTGCTCCCCTGAATTTTGCGATATCTTTTATGCGTACGTTGACCGAGAGTCCGCAAGTCGTTAATAAAACCAACAACCAAACCAACGTACTATGCTTTAAGTTGCGTTCTCCCATAATTAATCTCCTTTCTTTCAGGATCTTGTTTAAAATCTGAATAAGCTTGCGATGGATGATAGAATTAGGCCAAGCCAAGTACTTTGTTGTGGTTCATCTTGGAAAACAATCTTTCCGTTCTCCCATATTTGGGCGTTGATGAGATCAGTTGAGTTAACAATGTTGCCCGGTCTGATGCTATCGGGATGTACCCAGCCAGTTACAATAATTTCCCTCAGGTCGTTTCCGACTTTTATCTGCTTTCTTCCTTCAACGAGAAGTTTTCCGGTGCTGTCAACCTCTTTGACAAGAGCTGTTAATTCAACTACGGCGTTTGCTTGGCTTTTATTATCTCGCTTGTCATCTAGTTGGGCGGTACCTGGAAGGTATTTGCTGAGGTCGAACCCTAATAATTTCGTGCCGGTCTTCAACGCGTTCAAAAATACGTTTGCAAGTGAGTTTACCTGTGATGAGGTTGAGATGCGTGGTGATTCATAGACCACGATAGTCAAATAATCCCCCACCTTGGTAGGCTTGTAAACTCCGATGAGGTTCTTAAATTGCGGATTATTGGAACTTGTGTAAAGTGAGGTTCCGAACGCCGAAATAGCTGCAATTGATAGCAGAACAATTCCAAAGAGCTTTTTCATCACTTCACCTCCAATACAGCTACCGTACCGTCATCCCTAACTATTCCTTTCAGAATAACGCCACCGTCAATGATTTTAACGTTTATCACGTTCCCAGTGTACCCACTTTCGAGTGCTTGCACGAGGGTTGATACCGTCACACCACCGACTACGCTGAAGGCTTTTGTAAGCTGGCCTTTTAAGATCGTCGGAACTTCGTCGAGGTACTTCAGATCTAAAATTTCATCTTTTAAAAAATTCTTTCGTGCGAAAAGGGGAAGGTCTTCTTCTAACACGGGAGCTTTTGTAAGTGAAAATATGTTAACCTCGACAAATTTCACATCGGAAACACTTATCACTTCGTCCTTGTTAATTCTTCTATTGGCCACTGCCACTTTCCTTTCGAGGAATGCAGAAAATTGGTAGAGCACGTATCCGACCACTCTGCCTGAGTTTCTGAATGTAACGCGAACGCTGGGAGTAGCTTTGCTACTCATCGTCAAGCTCAAAGAAAAATCTGTGTGCTTAGGAATTGTGCCTGTTTTAGACTTCAACTCGAATTTAGTTTCTCGTGGATAGTGATTGTACAGCTCTTCGTGGATTAGTTTTATGAGTTCTTCCTCGTTAATCACAATATTCTGTTGCTGTCCGCGTTCGGCAAGTTCCTTTTTCGCTTCTATTTTCACTACGTTTGACTCACCAAATTCTGCTTGAATTTCTTTTATCTTTCTCTTCAGTAGAGTGAGGAGAAACCTTTTGTCAACGGTCGTTGTTGAGCCACTCGGCACGTAGGCCACTATGATACTTTTGAGTAACTCTGTTGGGATATCGCTTTCGAGTACGAGCTCGTTCATCATCACAGGACCACCAAACGTTGTTGCATGATCCGCAAAAACCACTTTATAACCGAAAGCGCTTACAACAACCATAACCATAACGAACTTTATGATAAGACCCAACCACAGAGTATTACGAAGGTCCACTTAGAGCCCTCCTATACGGTATATTCACTTATATCATTTTCCAAACAAAAGCGGGGCTCCTAGAGTTTGCCCCGCTGTACTGGATTGGATTGAAAAGGTTGGAAAAGCAGTTATAAACACCGCTTACTATTTGTTCAGTGGTACGTTGTTGAGATATTCATGAACTTGAAGTTCATCCTTGAGGAACTGAACACCGGCGTACACAATCCATGTATCAACGTAATCCAAAGCGAACTCCACCAGTGTTGTTGTCAAGAATATGCTTAGGTAAGTACGGAAGTCCACCAAACCAAGGAACGCTATCGTTACGAACAGGAGGTTATCAACTATTTGTCCAATCTTTGTGGCCAGATTGTTCCTGAACCAAAGTTTTGTTTTTTGTCTTAGGGCATTGTGGATGAACACAGCAGTGTATCCTGAAAGAATATATGCGATCCAGCTTGCAAGAGCTATTCGTGGTGTCACTGCGAAGGCTTGGCTCAGGTAACTTTGAGCAAAATCGTTTTGAGACGGTACATAGCTTGTGTAAATCAATCCAAGCATGATGAATGCGAATTGAGCAAAGAATCCCACCCAGACGGCTTTCTGACCTTCCTTCTTACCGTACACCTCGGTAATTATAGAATATATCACGAATGCCATACCCATGCTCATGTTGGCGGCAGTTACTTCCAGATTAAAAAGATTGAAAAGCTTGGCAACACCAAGGTTGGATGCGATGATAAGTGTTGCTAAGGCAACGTACGCACCTTCTTTCTTTATAAATCTCAGTGCGAGTAGAACAATAATCGAAGACCAAAGGTATTCTAACGCAAGCACCAGTAAATTCGAAAGAAAAGTTAGCTGCAACATAGTATACCTCCTTTACACGTCTTCTTTCAGCATATATGTTACCACTTGTTCCGGAAAAATCAACTTTCTTCAAACAATTTTCCAAGAAGTATAAATTGCTAGGCTTGAAAAAAGAAGCACTAAAATGGCCACGAACAAAGTTTCTCTAGTGAATTTTTTGGTATTCATCTCGATGTTGTAGTATTTAAGGATTCGCGACCACATAATACCAGCGAGGGCACCTATCAACGTGATGTTCCCACCAATGTTTGAACCAAGCACCAGGCTCATTGCGTAGTTTAGTGGTTTGTCGTAAAGCATCTGGGCAAAAAATATGGTCATCGGTTGGTTTATCATAACGTTGGCAGCAAAAGCCGAAAGAAAGGAAGTTGTGATCGTTCCAGCAAGTTCGTTACTAAAATTAAAGAACGTGGCTAAGTATTTCGTCAAACCAAAAGTGGTGAATATGTGAACAAATACGAAGAAAGTTACCACCATGGGTAACATCTTCCACGGTACTCTTCTAATTGTATCCACCAAAAATGTCAAATTATAGTCGAATTTTCCTATCTCAATAACTACTTCATCACGTGTTGATAGAATGTCGGAGAACGCAAGATTTAGTAGTAAGTATATGGCCGAAAAGATTGAGATGGCTTTCCACAGCTCAATCCCAAGGGCGTCTCCGAGTGCCACTGTTAAAAAGAAGACGACGAAAAAGGCAGAGGATAAAAAGGCGTATTTCTTATCTTTTATGACTTTATCCAGGTTGGAAGTTTCTTCCAAAGCTAACGTGATATCCTTAGGAAGCTTATCTCTGTACCTAATGTAAAAACCTACTACCGAGGTGAGGATTGCGGTGATTGTGGGAAGAAACATGTACTTGGCGTATGTAATGAAATTGAGACGGTACGCCTGTGCTACAATTACGTTGGTTGGATTGCCTATGTAGAAGAACATACTCCAGGTGTTGGACGTAAAAAATGTCATTATCAGAAAGGGCAAAGGATCTATTCGCGCGTACTGAGCTATGTAAACGATTATTGGGGTGAGTGTCAGAGTAACGATATCGTTCGATGTGAAAATTGTTAGGATGCCAGCTATAAACGTAAGTTTGAAAAATAATTCTTTACCGTTCTTAGTAGTAACCGCGAACTTGTAGGCTATAAATTTCAGCACGCCTGATTCGTCAAGAGAAGAACAGATGTAAGCTGAACCGAAGAAGATGATGAGTATCTGCCACGGAACAATGTTCATTTGCGGCATGATAGCTTCTCTGACTGTGGTGAGCGAAGCGATTCCCGATGCGATCAAAAGGCCAAGGACACCGAGAGAAACTCTTGCGTAATCGAGGATTATTTTTCGGTTTCTGAGAACAACCTCCGGTTCTTTTATGACGAGGTACACTGTTGCGAAGAAGAGGTGGATCGTAAATATCAGGGCTACCATGCAAAATCACCTCGAGGTTCATTTTCCGTTTTTATGGTATAATTAACTAAAAGCGAAAAACGAGAGAATCCCGGAAAAATTATAAGGAGGACAAAAGATGAACAGAGACTTCCTATCTATTGTAGCAGAAATTTCGAATGCTAGTAAGATTCTTGTTGTAGGACATATAATGCCTGATGGAGACGATGTTAGCTCAGTTTTAAGTTTGTCTTTGGGTTTGTCGCGGTTGGGTAAGGATATTGTGGCTGGAATCGATTGGAGAATTCCGTGGTATTTCTACGATTTCGAAGAAACTGGCACTATCAAGTCTTACGAGGAGGTTGAAAGATCTGATTTTTCACCGGAGTTGATAATATGTGTTGATTCATCGAGCCCGGATCGTGTAGGTCGTTTTCAGAATTACTTTGCGGGAAGAACGGTATGCGTGATAGATCATCACGGAACAAATACGCTTTTTGGAACGCACAACTGGGTTGATACTAAGTTCGGTTCGACCGCTCAAATGGTTTTCAGGATTAATCAGGCGCTTGAAGTACCATACGATGAGCGCCTAGCGACGTTAAATCTCATGGGTATTGCAACGGATACCGGATTTTTCAGGTACTCTAACGCTGACGAACTTGCGTTTTCTGATGCTGCAAGACTCGTTTCAATGGGGGCAAAAGCTCATCTCGTTTCAAGAATTTTTGAGAACAGAAGAATTGAACAGTTTAATTTGTTGTCCACCATGATTCAGCACCTGCAATTGGAAATGGATGGACAACTGGCTTATTCTTACCTTTCAAAGGAGGACTACGAAAGGAACAATTGTAGCGAAGATGATAGCGGTGGTTTCGTTGGTGAGCTGAGATCGATTAGGGGTGTAGAACTTGCGATATTCTTCTCAGAATACTCAGGTGGCGAGGTTCACGTAAGTTTCCGCTCGAAGGATTGGTTTGATTGTAGCAAGCTCGCGGTTTTGCTCGGCGGAGGTGGGCATCCGCGTGCGGCTGGTTGTACTTTGAAAGGTGACCTCTTCGCGATAATAGAAGAGGTTTTGAAGGAAGCCAAGACGCTCATGACTATAGAAGCTCCAGCTGGCTCGTTGAAAGGTAACTTTAAAGTAGAAGGGGCGGATTAATACGAGGGAACATGGCTTCAAGTTTTTTGAGAATACGAAAAGTCGTATAGAAGAGTTTGACAAAGCGCGAAACGATGATGTGCTCGTGCGTAAGTTACCGAAAGAGCTGGTGGAAGATTTTGCGAGATTTGTAGAGTACCAAAACTCATTCGTTTGGCTCGATTTTTTTGCCGTACCTTCTGAAGTTCGTGAGCTCCAAGATTTTTACTACGTAACGTATTTTGGGGTACTCGGTGAGAAAATCTCACCTGAGAAGTTATCCTCTTTGCAAAGAGCAAAGTTGCTCAGTCGGATATTGGAGCTTGCGTGGGCCATAAAAGTGGGAATCGTTCCGCCTGTTTATTACTTCAGTTTCGACGATGTTTTTGAGTATGCTGGCGATTTTACCTTCGTACCTCCGTTATTACCCTCCTTCGAAAGTGCCAAAATTTCAGAAAAGCAAGTCACAAGAGTTGCGGCAGATGAACTGGGTATGCAAAACGGTGTTGAGGCCTCTTTAGAGGTACTTGAGGATGTTGTTAAAGCACTCGACAGTGATGGTTTGTACGTTGATTTGTTCAGAAGTCTTAAGGGCGGTGAAGTAACCAAATATTTATCTGCAATATTTCCCCAATTAGGAAGTACGGATGATAACAAAAGCTTGGGAAGGTTGCTCGAACACGTCAATCGTATAATAAATGAGCTTACAAACATTCGAGGTTTTGAAGTGCTTCAGCTTGATGGGATGAGCATTACATTCTTTGATTTGTTCTCCAAGCTCTTGGCTTGCACTCTTCATAGAGATTGGACCGTGGTGCCCGTCAAAAACGATTTCGTAAATGTTCTTAGACATCTTGTTCGTATCAGTCGTACCTTGGGCGTCTCCGTGGAAGACTCTCTCTTTAGGTGCTTGTACGAGAACTGTCGATTTGACACAATAGCTTCCGAGCTTGTTAGGTTGGTAAAGACCTTGGGAAAGAGCATAATCTTTGTCATCGATAACTACAAAGATGCGGACATCTTTGTAGAGGAATTTTTCAAGTTGCTCCAGAAGATGGTAAGAGGATCAGAACAGACGTTCGTTGTGATGACGCTCCGTGCCAAGAGTAGCGTGGTGCGTAGGTTCGAAATTCAACCGTCTTTGAAAGCCCATTTCAAAATTTCTTCCCCAGATGGTTTTGACCTGGTGAAGCTTACTACGCTCGGGTCAAAGTTCAGATTGAAAGAGCTCCAAATTTACTGCCAAACTTTTGGTTTAGAGCAAGAGAAGTTACTAGAGAAGGCTTACGATAGTTTACTTCTTACGAGAAGAAACCTAGATTTTGAGTTTGAGAACACAGTCTATGAAGAATTATACGAGAGTTTGGATATTGATGTAAAAAAACAACTGCATGCTACTATCGCACAAAAGTTGGCAACACTCGATGATTCTTATATCCTCGGCACACTCAAAAGTGGGATGCACTGGGAAAGGGCAGGGTGTCCAGGGAAAGCTGTTGTCATGTACTTGCGTTTTGTGCGTAGTAGGCTTGATGATTACGCATCATCTCCAACACGCATCACACTTGCACTCGAACGTGCTTACGAACTTCTCAAGGGCATGGGTAGGTTAAACAGTTATGCATTCCAGTTTTTGCTACTAAAGTACGCATACCAAACTGCGCACATTATTCTCGAAGACGTCCTAAAAACGATGGAGGTTTTGGATCCTTTCTTGAAGGTTCTGCGAGATTTTGTGTTGGAGAACTACGATGCTTGTTTGTTGGACTCGGTTCCTATCGGACTTGAGAAAGTGTCTTCCTTCAAGGGAGCCTGGATTCTTTTCTTGAAGAATTACGCGTATTTCAGAAAGTATGACAAATTACACGATGAGAAGCGTCTACTGGAAGTTGCTAAGAAACTGACAGGTAAGAACCGAAAATCGTTTGAACTGAAAGCGGAGATATTTCATCTGCTTGGCACCAGCGTGGCGTACTATGACAGAAAGCGTGCCAAGAGCTATTTAGATCTCGCAGAAGAATTGGCAACTACATTTGAGATCTCCCATATCCGCATCAAAGTTGCGAACTCCTACAGTATGGTTTACGACTCGGAACTTGTCTCACTCGTTTTCTTAAGAAAAGCGATCGAGCTTGCAAATAGAACAGGTTATTACTATCGTACATTTGACTCTCGGATAAATTTGCTCAGGGCTCTACTCTTCTTCGGAAGAATAAAGGAGTTTATCGAGGAGTTCAACAGGTTAAAGGAAATAATCGAATCAGATGACACACTGGATAGCGGTATTGTGGCTTATTTCTGGCGCATTGCTGGTTTCCTTGGTACTTACCTTCTCAACCGCGCACAGGCAAGGGAATATTATGAACGTGCGTTGAGGATCGAGGAAATTACCGGACTCCAACGTGCAAGTCTCAGAGGTCTTGTACTACTTGAAGTGATGTGCGGAAACTTTGAGGAAGCAAAACGAATCATCTTTGAACACAGAGAGGATCCTGCACTAAAGACAAGGGCGTTTGAATACTTAACAAAACTTGTGTTAGCCGAAAGCGACGAAGAATTCCTTAGAGTGTGGAGAGAATATATGGCTTCGGAGGTTTATTTGTTAAGAGAAGAAATACTTTACGCATTTGCCAAGCGAATAGCCGTGCTTGATGAAGAAGGTTTTCTCGAGGAAGTAGCCAGGTGGGAGTCCACTTACACCGTTGAACGAACAAAGCTATCACTTTTTTACGTTCTGCTAGCCAAGGAAAAGTATTACGAGCTCAAGGGTAATACCGTTCGTCGGGAACTGACGTATCGACAGCTCTTGAGGTTGGCAAAGTCTATGGGAATCACACATCCGGAAGTGCCGACTCCTGAAAGTGAAGAAGGAGAGTCCCATCCACTTCTTTTCGTGCTCGAGGTTTTCAGATCGATAAATCCAAAAGCTGGTTTGGAAAAGATTGTTCAGCTGTTCTCAAACATAATCTACGAAGTCTTTCAAGCTTCGAAGATCCACGTTGAAGTTTTCGATCGAAAAAGTGGTGTTCACGAATTCTTTACCACTACAGGTGGCTTAGATGATGAACGTACTGAAATTAGGCTTCATCCTTTTTCCGTAACGATTGCTGACAACATCGATGAAGATTGCCGATACGTAATACATTTTTGTTCACCCGTCGTTGACTATGAGAAACTTGAAGAAGCCGAAAATGTAGTGTGGTTGCTTGAGGAGATATTCTCAGAACAGGTACGCGCTGTAGTTTACAGGGAGCGTTCCAGTTTGGATTCATTAACAGGTTTGTACAATAGGTGGAAATTTTTGGAAGTGCTTGGAGAATTTTACCGCAGATATGTTGAAAAAGCGCGAATCTTCTCAATATTCATCCTTGACATAGATGATTTTAAGCGGATTAACGATACAATGGGACATGCCAAAGGCGATGAAGTACTTTGCTGGCTCGCACGTAAATTGAAGAAATTCACGGATGGGAAAGGCTTTGTTGGAAGGTTTGGCGGAGAGGAGTTTGTGGGAATCCTTGAAATGGATAAGTTGAGTGCTTCGGCAATGTGCACGGATTTCAAACTTGCAGTTGAGAAGGAATCTCAGATAGAGATTGGAATTAATGTCACAGTTAGTGTTGGGGTGGCCGAAGTCACCGAGCGTCAGACGTTGACGGAGTTGATAGGGCTTGCCGATCAGAGACTTTACGTGGCGAAGAACTCAGGTAAAAATAGTGTTTGCGCAAATTCTCTCGTTTAAGTGGGGGAATGTATTAGAATGGAAATCTTAGAGTTCATCAGGGAAACTTATTGGAGCAAGGATTACATTGTAGAAATTGATGGTTTTAAGAAAGTGGCAAAATTTGTTAAAGAGGGTATGATAACCTCGCCTTTTGAAGTTGCGATTCGTAAAGAATTGGGACGAAACGTGCACGGTCTACTCGTTCCAGAACGTATAGACTTTCAACAAGTTCCCATCCTAGTTTACGACCTGGATGGTTACGAGCCGGTGGAACACTCGTTAAGTGCCGCACAAGCTTTGTTGAACACATTGAAAAACGTTTTACATGTACCCAGGCTCTACGTTCCTTACATTGGATTTCACGACATTGTCAAAAGGGGCGGCGAAACTTTTGTTTTCTTGCCTTTTGTTCAAAACGTTGACGCGATAAAGAAGCTTTTTGAAGAGGGTGTTGTCATTGTCGCACCTGAATTCTTTCATGCGGGGGCGTCTGACAAATCCACGATGTACGTTTTTGGTAGAGCAATACTGAACCTAACCAACGACAAGAATATACGCGAACTTGCCGAAAAGCTTTGTGCGGAAGATCCGGAACTCAGAGCATTTGACGAAGACATCCCGTACTTTGCGGTTTCGAGACCGAAGATTTTCAAAGTGAAAAGGGTCAGAAGGCACATTGAAGAGGAAATTGAAAGCAAGATAATGAATTCTACAGGCTCTTCTTTTATAGGTGTCGTTGGACCGCAGAGATCGGGAAAGACCACAATAATTGAGAATTTGAGTAATACACTGAGGGAAAAAGGTATTCCGTTCATCAGTGCAATAACTGCGGTAGATCTGATAGTTCAAACACTCGAACTGACAGCGGATAATATTCCAAAAAAACTGGTTGAAGAACTAAGTTTCTGCCTAGAAAACGTCTGCAAAATTGATAGCATCAGTCTTGCCATAGTTGAAGCACTTTCCACCCTTCGACAAGTTGTAATTATCGTCGATGACTATCAAGAAGCAGCAGAAACGCTAAGAGCAATGTTAAGGCGTATTATGTCGCACGCGTCGGAAGGATGCGTAAAGGTGGTTGCTTTTTCTGTTGAGGATTTCGATGATTTCTCAGAAAAAATCACTATACCTCCATTTGACCTTGACGAAACAAAGGAACTTATAAAGAACTCGGTCGGAGAGTTCTCCAATATTGAGGAGTTTGCAGCTTGGGTTAATGCAGTCACGTCCGGCCTCCCGGGGCTGATGGTCGAGTACTTGAGAACATTGTACGAAAACGAGTTGTTTGAAATTCAAAAAGACGGGAGGTATCGATTCGATACAGATTTGGTAGCTGGTTTAACTACGGACTTTGTGATTCGCGAAAAAATCCAGAAATTTTTTGACGAACCGGAGGTATTTCTATCTGTTTTAGGCCAAAAATTTGAACAACGTGAGCTGGACTTACTAAAGAGGCTGACCGGTTTCAACTTCAGAATAGAAGACTTGATTGCTGAGGGCATTATATACAGGGAATACAACCGATACAGATTTGCGTTAAGGCAATACTGGGAAGCATTTTACAACCTGGTTCCGGACGGCAAAAAGAGGTGGCTTCACGAGAAGCTTTCCGAATCCATCGATGAACCTGAAAAGCGAGCTTGGCATTTCGAAGTAATGGGAAGGCGCGTTAGTGCCGCAAGGGTGTACTTACAAGCAGTATACGATGGTCTAAAGTTTTACCACTCCCCTTCTCTCTTGAGGAGTTACCTTGCCAGGGTTAAGGAATTGATTGGGGATAGAGTGTCCTACGCGGTTATTAAGTTTGAAGTGGAACTAGCTGAAAGAACAGACGAATTTTACGTTTTGAATGACTTAAGCATCCCAGATTCTAAACTGTACAGCTACTACCTTGGGCAAAAATTCTTTCTCACTTACCAGGAAAAGGAAGCAGCTGAAATATTCTCAAGGTATGCCGAAGGTTTCGGAAAATTGGGAACTTTGCGTCGAATTTTCGGGAGAGTGAAATCTGAGTACTTTTATCAAAGGCGGCGGGGAAATTATTACACCGCGCTCAAATCTATTCTGAGTCAACTTTCAGAAAAAAACCCCTTAGAAGCGAAACTTCTGGTTGATGTTTACATTCTACTCGCCGATCTGATCGGTACTGGTGTCGAAGCTACCAGCTATCTGAAGACCGCAGAGAAAATCGCTTTAGAGTACAACATCGCTCATAAATTACCGGCAATTTACAACAATTTAGCTGTGGTCAGTGTCTCAAATACGTTGGCAATACAGTATCTTAAGAGAGCTGTAGAAGTGGCACTTGACATTGGATTGCCGACCCGAGCGTATTTGGCACGTCTTAATCTCCTCTATCACTCGCTGTATGCGGGGAAAATAAAAGAGTTCGTCGATGGTTTGATGGAGATTAAACCAAGACTGAAAATGCTGAACCTTAAAGATGAGTTGGTTTATTGCAATACACTTGAGACTTTTTATCACGCTTACAACTTTGAAATAGATGAAGCTTTGACCCATGTCAAAGAGATGGGTGAATTGATTTCCGATGACCTTGAAAGAATCCTTTTAGAAATTTTCGTTCACTTTGTGACAAGGGATTTAGTTAAAGTCAAAGAGTTGATTTCTAAAATTGAGAATCGGATTGGCGAACTAAATCGTGATGAGCGTGTGGTCTTGGAGCTACTGAAGGCTTACGGAACTCCGGGTTTCGGTGAAAAATGGTTCGAGTACGCAAAATCTCCTGCAAAAATCTATCGCGAGGAGATACTCGCTGTATTTGGTGAGGATTTGGCCAAAATATCTCCAGATGCCGTGCGAAATGAACTTTTAAACCTTGAAAAGATGTTCATTGTTGATGGAAGTTTCCTTTCGCTTGCTTTACTTTACGAAGGGTTTCACAACTACTACAAGGCCATAGGAAATTCCTACAAATCCCGAGTCTATCTGCGTAAGGCACTCGAAATATACATGAACATCGGTTTATTGAACGCGTGTTCAAAAATTGCACAGCTACATGGCTATCAATTTGATGTTCAGCATGTCGAAAGTATTAGGTTAACAAGTTACGATCAGTTCCTCAAAGAGATGATATCCAGCTTGAAGATAGCGGATATAAGGATTAAACCTGACATTGTTCTGAGCTATTTCGCTTCAAGCTTGGTATCAAAATTGCCTTTTCAGGGTGTTGAAACTAAGGTAATGGATAATTACCTGGAACGCGAAATAGTTGCATCGGTAGGTAATGTCAAAGAATGTAATTTTGAGAGAATACAAGCTTCGCCGCTTGAACTTGTGTTGAAGGGTGAAATAGACCCACAGGCACGTTATTATCTGTGTTGTGAGAATGAGTATTTGGCGCTTTCTCGACAACATCTTGATGAACTGTTCAAGTATGTTGAGGTAATAGATTTTACCCTGGTATCGGTTTTCAAATCTCTACTAACAACCCTCCGGAGTATGGTGGACCCGTTAACGAAGTTGTATACGCGTTATTACCTAATAAGTCTCCTTGAAGAGCTTTTCCGCAACGCCTCGCAGTACAATGACCACTTCTCAGTTGTTATGTGTGATATTGACAACTTCAAGAAGATAAACGACACTTATGGGCATTTGGTCGGGGACGAGGTACTGAAAGCCATAGCGAAGGTGTTCCGTGAAAACTTGAGAAGCCAAGACCTTGTGGGAAGGTTCGGTGGTGAAGAATTCCTGTTGGCTTTTCCCCATACCGATGCGGAGGAAACAGTAGTCGTATTGGAAAGGTTAAGAAGGGTGTTGAGGGGGCTTGGGCAGTTCCCGTTTTCTGTAACACTTAGCTTCGGAGTAGCTGAATATAAGGCAGGAGCTGTAGATTCGGTTGATTCTTTGATCATAAAGGCCGATACCGCGTTGTATCACGCGAAGAATACGGGAAAAGATAGAATCGTCCGTTATGTGGAGGGAATGACAGGTGGACTACACGCTTGAGAACTGTAGAGAATCGGTTTTAAAAAAATACGGACGTCGGTTCGTAGAGTTTTTGTGGGAATACGGATGTGATGTTTTTTTGTGTGAATCGATGAGTGGACACGTTAGTTTTAGACTTGGAGGCTGTGTTGAAGTTTTCATTGTTCCTAATTCACTCGAGTCGTTGGTAAGTACAATCAAGTTTTTGAGGAATGAAAATTTGTCATTTAGGGTGCTTGGAAACGGGACAAATATAGTTCCCGGTGACGGATTTATCGAAACTTTAGTTGTTTCAACGGAGCGTGTCTCTGAATTGTCTACGGACGGAACGAAAATTTACGCTTCCACAGGTGTATCTTTCAAGCGTTTGTGTCAGTTTGCCTTAAAAAACGGACTTTCCGGCTTTGAAAAGGCTTACGGCTTACCAGGTTCGGTAGGTGGGGCAATTTACATGAACGCTGGATGTTACGGTTGGGAGACGGCGGAGAACGTTGTGAGCGTAACGGTTTTTGATGGTGTTGATGTTTATAATATTTCGAGAGAAGAAGCCAAGTTCGATTATAGATCCAGCATCTTCAGAACTGATAGGAACTTGGTGATACTTGGTGCAACTTTTACGTGCAAGCCGGGGGAACGTAACGCAATTGAACACGAAATGATGGAAACGCTAAGGCAAAGGTATAAAAAACAACCCCTGGAGTATCCGAGCGCTGGTAGTGTCTTCAAAAGGCCGCGGCAAGATTTTTACGTTGGTACTGCTATTGAGGAACTTGGGCTGAAAGGTTACACCATCGGTGGTGCACAAATCTCGGAGAAGCATGCGGGGTTTATCATCAATAAAGGCGGTGCCAGTGCGTCGGATGTTAAAGCGTTGGTCAAGTTTGTGAAGGAAAAGGTTAGAGAAGTGTATGGTGTTGAACTTGAAACCGAGATAGAATTCTGGGATTAAATATCTCACAAGTACTTAGTTAGGAGGTAGACTATGAACTTTGGAAGACTGGTGTGGGAGAAAAGGACAAAGGAAGAGATTGAGGGATTTGCCGAAGAGTACGTGAAGTTCGTGGATTTTGCGAAGACTGAACGGTTGGCCATCGAGTATGTGGAGTCCGCCCTCAAAAAGGCAGGTTTTTTGCCTCTTGAAAAGGCTGAAAGTTTGAAGGATGTGGTTGGTGTCTACTTAATCAACCGTGGTAAATCACTGATTGCTATCAAAGGGAACGTGGAAAATGGAATAAATCTCATCGCAGCTCATGTGGATGCTCCTAGACTGGACTTAAGACCTTATCCATTTTTCGAAGATAATGGTTACGCGCTGGCTGAGACCCACTACTACGGTGGTGTGAAGAAATACCAATGGTTCAACATTCCGCTGGCTTTGGTAGGAGTTGTTGTTAAAGACAACGGGGAAAAGGTAAACATCTGCATCGGCTGTGATGAAAAAGATCCCGTTTTCGTATTGCCAGATTTGCTGCCACACCTTGATAAGGAAGACAAGAAGGTTAGCGAACAATTCCGGGCTGATAAAATGAACGTTGTTCTCGGCTCGGTTCCTCTTAAAGATGAGAAGAACGACCCCGTAAAGAAGCACGTTCTAAAGATTCTCAAAGAACGGTACGGGATAGATGAGGAAGATTTCGTGAGCGCGGATCTTGAATTAGTTCCGGCCTTTAAACCACGGGTTGTGGGAATTGATGAAAGTTTTATCGGTGCCTACGGGCAAGATGATAGAGTATGCGCTTACCAAGCTCTCAGGGCATTTCTGGACGCCGAAACGGTTCCAGGAGGAAAGGCTGTGGGGCTGTTACTTCTGGACCGAGAGGAAATAGGTAGCGAGGGGGATGCAGGTGCCCAGGCGAGGTTTTACATTGCGTTTTTAAGGAAAGTGGTGGCGAGAAGTGGTTTAGGAAACGAAGAGACGATTTTAGATGACATTATCTCAAATTCAACGGCTATATCGGCGGATGTTACTGCTCTGTACGATCCTTCATTTTCCGATGTACACGACAAGCTGAACGTGGCAAAACCTGGGTATGGAGTTGCTATAGTTAAGTATACCGGACGTGGTGGGAAATCAGGAGCGAGTGAGGCACACGCAGAGCTCGTCGCCAAGGTCAGAGGAATACTGAACAAACACGGTATCTCGTGGCAAACGAGCTTGCTGGGCAAGGTTGATGTAGGTGGTGGGGGAACTGTGGCGAAGTTCCTGGCAAAGGAAGGTTTCAACACAATAGACATGGGACCGGGACTATTGAGTATGCACTCTCCGTTTGAGCTGATTTCCAAAGCGGATCTGTACGAAACGTATCTTGCTTTCAAGGTCCTTTTGGAAAACTTGTAATCCACAAGTCAATTTGAAGGGGTGTGGGTATGCACGTCGTTGTCGACGATAATTTCTTTGAAGAACTTGAAAAGATGCTGAGATTGATATGCTTTCGTATAAGGGTTAACGGAAGGGAAGCGTTGAAGAATTATCCGATCACTCCTGCACAGTTCGACTTACTTCAGAGACTGTACTTCGATGGTCCACAAACGATGACTAAGCTGAGCCAGATACTTGGCGTGGCAAAGAGTACCACAACTGGTCTTGTCACACGTCTAGAACGCGACGGATTTTTACGCCGACGTCCCAGTGATGCGGACCGGCGGGTTATCGTTGTTGAGATTACAGAACTTGGGAGTGAGGTTATAAAATCGGTGATTAATAAACGTGTTGAATACATCAAGCGAGTCATGAGCAATTTTAAAAATGCCGAGGCTGTTGAGCTTTTCAAAAAGTTAAGAGAACTTTATGAAGTCATCCAAGAGAGTAGGTGACCAAAGAGATATAAGGGAAGTGAAATATAATGCGACTTGCTAAGACTATAGCGTCAGTGATGTTAATCTGCATTTTCAATCTGCTCTTGGCACTCACTGTGGTCGGAGAGAATGGGAGTATTGTGTACTACAACGGTAAACTCGTTGGGGTCATAAAAAATGGTTCCATCACGTTTGAGGCAACCTTTCCTGGGATTTTGAAGGTTACGAAGCCAGGCTATGTTGAGTTTGAAAAAGAAGTTACTGAAGATGGTGTAGTTGTGGCAGAACTAATGTTCCCAGCCTATCTCAGTATTTCTGCGACGCCAGTCGAATCAAAAATATACTTAGATGGCATGCTCGTGGGAGTTGGGCATGCGAAGGTTTCCACTAGTCCTGGAACTCACCGTATTATCGTGGGAATGGAAGGATACACAGAATGGGTCGGCGAAGTGACGCTGGCGCCGTTCGAAGAAAGAGAGCTCAAGGTAAATTTGAAACGTACAACAACGTTGAGATTAATTTCTGAGACACTCATCGAAGGAGCGTTGTTAGACGGTGAGCTTATAAGTATTCCCGGAACGTATGAAGTCACACCCGGTGCACACAAGCTGGAACTTCCAGCAAACTACGTGGTGAACAAGATAACCCTTGAGGTTCCGCCAAATAGCGAGTACGCATACCGAGTCGATAGTCGGCGGTTGTTCAAACTTTCCGTGATGGGAAAACCAGAACGAGCAACTGTCCAGATTGACGGTTTTACCTATACCGCACCCGTTGAAATATTTCTTCCAGAAGGAAACTACGATGTGTTAGTTTCAGCGCAAGGTTACTCCTCGAGAACGTACTCGGTGAAACTAATGCGCGATGAATATTTGGTTTACACGTTGGAACCTCTTAATGAGATATCTGGAACCAGGAGTCTTTCAAATTTTTTGATAGAGTATGATGGATTTACTCGTGAAAAAGTTGTGAGAAAGCTTTGGTTCACCACGATCAAAGATGCGGTCGGTGGAATCGTATGGTTCGGGTTCAGCGACGGAGTTCTCCGAAATTTACCAAGTACAGTTCCAATCGCCTTCTCGAGGGATTTTCAGTTGCGTGTAGGAAGTTACACTTTCAAGGGACCTGGTATAATTCAAGTCGTTCCCGGAACACAGATAGAGTGCCTGTCAATGGATGGCTATCAAATGCTGACGGTGAAAAATCTGACGATTTTGGATTCTAGTGATAAGGTTTTGGTGAACGTGCTTTCTCAAACATCACTTGATGTCTACATTGACGGTAAGTTCGTTGGACGTACACCGATATACCTTCTGGAGCTTCCGGAAGGGCGACACCAATTCGAGTTTAGATCGGGCACGCTGTTAATCGAAGAGAAGCTTGTAACTGTATCCAGAGGAAAACTCAACGAGGTAAAATCCGAAAAGTGAGATTTAAATCGATAATTTGAGGGGACGGTGAGCGTAGTGCTAGATAGACGTTTGTTGAAATTAACTTTATTTGCCAAGGCACGGTTGTTTCTAATTTCTCTGATACTTTTCGCACGTATCGCTGTATTTTCCACAACTCCAAATATTCGAGATCTTACACCTGCTTCGAAAGAATACAAAGCGGTATCCTTCTTGGTTGAAAAAAAGATCATGGAAGTTGACCAGAATCAAAATTTCAAACCATCTTTGCTCATTACGAGGTTGGACCTCGCTAAGTACCTTTATAATCTGATTACTACTTATGATTTTGAAACGCTTTGCTCCAAGACAGCATCGGATGTTTCAAAAGACATTGAAAAGTTACAAAGGCAAATAAACAACTTGGAAAAAGAGGTTCAAGAAATCCAAAGGTTCTTGCAAACTGCTGAAATTTCGCGTTTGAGCAGCGAGCTGAATGATTTAAAAAAGCGTGTTGCCAACTTGGAAGGACGTGTAAATACGCGTTTGGAACAAGTGGACAAAAAATTGGCCGAGCTCGATACAAAGCTGAAATTGATTGAATCGAGGGTTTCTCAACTAACTACAACCGCTACGGCGATTACTCAGCCTTCGCAACCTGGCCAACCCACTCACACAGCATTAGCTGAGCTCCAAAACACCGTTAAATCGCTGGATTCCACGGTGAAAAGTTTATCCGAGTCATCTAAAAGAATTGACGATACGTTGAAAGGCCAGTCGACGGAGTTGGCGAATCTGCGATCAAAACTAGCAAGTGTTGAGGGAAGCGTTCAACAAATATCCAAAAGTTTGTCCGACTTTGATAAACGCTTAGGTTCTCTTCACGATGCAATCGTTGGTGATAGACGCACATTTACGGCTCAACTAGATAGTTTGCGCATGGATGTTTCAAAATTGTCGGAACAACAGCAAGAAAATTCCAAGTTCTTCCAGAATTTAACGGAGGAGTTGAAGGAAACAAAACAAAAAATTTCTTCAGTGGAGTCTACCATCGCGAAAGAAATTAACGCGCAAGTTGTGGAGCTTTCAAAAACCTTAGTGAATTTAGACGAAAGAGTAGGAAAACTCGAGAAGGTAATTAACACTGGTGAAGAATTCATAAACAGATTGGAAACACTGGATCCTCTAACGCTTGTTAACTTTGCTGGAAATCTCCAGTTGATTACCAACCGCGTTGAACAACTTGAAACCAGGGCTCAGAAGAATGAAGAAGCTGTGAGAGTTATAAATGCTGATTTGAAACAGTTAACTTCTCAGATTGCTGATACCAAATCTGTCCAACGACAATTGGAAGACACCATCACGAAACTCGAAACCTCCATTGAAAAGCAATCAGAACTTGAACGCATGTTAAAAGAGTCGGAAAAGCGGGTTCAAAGTTTGAGAAACGAGTTGGAGATTTACAAGTGGCTTTCTGTTGCAGCTATTACTGTATCTGTTTTGTTTGCTCTTCTGTTTGTGCTCGGTGCGCAGTAAGGCTGCCGATTAGTTGATTTCGGACTTTGGACGGAGGTGGAACTCACGTACAAACTTGGCTTGGCACTCCAAGCAGGAGGAGTTCGCGGTTTTTCGCACATCGCGGTTCTGGAACTCTTGGAACAATACAGAGCTGTCCCAGAAATTATAGCAGGATCGTCGATTGGTGCAGTTGTTAGCGCACTATATTGCATTTACGAAGATTCTAAAGCCGTGTACCAGATATTATCGAAAAATGTCAGGGCATTCTTAAACAAAAGTATTCAATCATATCCGTTTGCGGAAGTGAGGATGCTCTTCCGCGAAAACTTGATCGAACTTGACGAGTATTACAGATTTTTCAGGGAAATGTTCGGTAAAAGGCGTTTCTCCGAACTTAACAGAAAGCTTCTGGTAGTTTCCTTTGATCTTTCAGAGCGTCGATCACTCGTTATCGAAGAAGGTTTCATAGTGGACGCAGTACTTGCGAGTTGCACCGTTCCTGGCTTTTTCCAGCCGACGTTCTTGGGGGGTTCAAAACAGCTGGACGGAGGTATCCTGAGCCCACTTCCCGTTTCGGAGTTGAGAGATCATGGCGCAGAATTTGTGATTGCGAGTGCATTTGAGGCGGAAAAAACTTCGATCCAGACGTACGAAGAATTGTTGGCACAGCTTGACTCTCTGAGGGAGAAAGAAATTGTGGAGTTTGAGATAGGCAAGGCTGATTATGCGTTCGTCTTTCCTGTGAAGGCAGAATGGATGGAATTCAACAAATACCGTTCAATCTACGAAGACGCAAAGAAATACCTTGAAGGGAGGAAAGTTGATTTTGAAAATTTCCTTAGGGGGAGATTTAATTCACTACTTGTGTAGCGTAGGATTATTTAGTGCGTTAAAAAAGTTTGGTTTGGTTCTCGGAAAGGACTACGAAGTGAACTGCTGTGGATTCTCCTGTATCCCGGCAATATTATTTCTTGACCGTGAAGAGAAGTCTTACGTACTTCTATCAAACATGTGGAACGAAGCGAAGCATCTTTTCAAAACAGCTTCTAAGTCAAGTCTCTCCGGATTTGTAAGAGACTTGGGGACTATTTTCAAGGTGAAAAAACGACTTCCAAGAGAAGAAAACACGTCTGAAATTATGAAATTCGTGACGAAATGGTTACCAAACCTGAGGATTGATGAATCCTCGCCGATAAAAGTCTATGCATACAATCTCTATAATCAAAGCGAAGAGTTACTCTTTGGGGACTTGTATGATATAATAGCTAAGGTACTAGTCTACCCCCCGGACTTTCCACCTGTTGCTGGTTACATATCCCTCGCCTGGGTTTTTGGAATCCCTTTAGGAGATGTGGCGGTGCATGTTAGTTTGAAGGACGACCTGGTTCCAAAGAAAGGGTTAGACTACATCTTCTTATCTTATCTTGCTAGGTACAGAAAGGTTCTTCACATGAGACTCAGTTCGTTTAAATTTACGTTCGAAATAGCTTCCGAAAACTCTTTAGATTTTTCGCGTATAGCAGCCCAATTTTTCAAGGTTGCCCAGGATATAATTTGTTGTGTACTAGATTAGCTTGCGGGAGGTTTCTGCTATGAGAAAAAAACTCTGTTTTCTGCTTGCGTTGCTACTAACCTTTTTAGTAGTTACGGTAACCACTTCGCAGACGACAACCGTCCAAACCACCACGCAAACGAAGAAGTCAAAAACCGTTAGAGTATCTGCCGATTACGTGGAACCGAAAAGTGACGTCATTTATTACAAGGGTAAGATTGTTGTGAGCATAGAGGAAGACAAGGTCAGTTTAAGGACGTCCGAGATGTACGTGAGAAAAGTTGGTGATAAGTGGAGAATAGTAGAGGTCCCGACGAAGTCCGAATTTTCGTTCGAAGGTGGTAGCGCTGTTGCGGATAAAATGACTTATGACTTGGATAATCGAACTGGCACGTTGACCAACACTACAGTTACAATCGTCGACGATAAAAGCAAGGAGAAAATAGTAGTGATGGCCGACAGTTTGAATTTTGACTTGGACAACGATAGGTACTCTGGAACAAAGAAGGGTGGCGTCAACATAACCAAGGGTGACGTAACAGCAGTGGCCGAAAGGTTCGAATATGACAAGAAGAAAGGAGAACTAAAGCTCACGGGTTCTGTAGTTCTGACCGACAATAAGAAAGGAATAAAGATGACTGCATCGGATGCGCTCATATATACCGAGAACAACGATATGAAAGCAAACAACGTCACTATCGAGCTTAGAGTTGACTGAAGTACCTTCCCAGTCTTGTGTTTTGTCCAACGAGGTGGGCACTTTTGAGAAAGAAAATCATCCTCTCCGGACCAACCGGCGCTGGTAAAACTGACTTGGTTGTTGTACTTTCTGAATTGTTGCCACTCGAGGTTATTTCCATGGATTCACGACAAATCTACAAGTACATGGACATTGGTACCGCGAAACCAGATCCGTTTCAGTTATCAAAGGTAAAACACCACATGATCGACATTATCGAACCGTGCGATTATTTCAACGCGTTTCTTTATCAAAAGATGGCAAAGGAGATTGAGCGCGAGATCTGGGAACGCGGAAAAATACCGATATTCGTTGGCGGTACGGGTCTATACATAGATGCGCTTATTAAGGGGTTTTTTGAAGGGGTTCCGAGAGACGAAAATATTCGAAGAGAGCTTAGCAGGTTGAACGAGCAAGAACCAGGAATCTTAAGAAAAATGCTCGAGGAGTTTGATCCTGAGGCTGCGTCAAGGATTCATCCCCAAGATATCAAGAGAACCATTAGAGCCCTGGAGGTTTACCTCAAAACAGGTAAGAGAATTTCGGAACTTCAAAATCAAAGGGTACAAACGGAATACATTTTGATAGTCCTAAACCCACCGCGTGAACAATTGTACGCGAGGATAAATTCACGAGTAGAAAAGATGATTGAACACGGACTCGTTGAAGAAGTGCGCGACCTTGTAGCACGCTACGACAAGCATTTGGATGCGTTTAAAACCATTGGATACCGGGAGATTATTGATTACTTGGATGGAGTTTACTCGCTGGATATGGCCGTTCATTTAATCAAAAGAAACACCCGACACTATGCCCGAAGACAGATTATTTACTTACGGAGGTTTAAAGACGCCATTTGGCTGGATCCCAATGACCAGGACATAGTGAAGAAGGTTATGCGGATCATCGAAGAGAACCTACCGAGGTGAAGAAACATGGAAGCGTTGTACCGTAAATACCGCCCCAAAAGGTTTGGAGAAATTGTCGGGCAAGAGCATGTAAAACGAATACTTTTGAACTCCCTCGAAACCGGCACCATATCGCATGCTTATATTTTTGCTGGACCGCGTGGTACTGGCAAGACCACAACTGCTCGCATTTTGGCGAAATCTTTGAACTGTATGCGCAATCCATTTTCAGAGCCGTGCAACGAGTGTGAGTCCTGCAAAGCGGTTGACATGGGGTCGCATCTTGATGTTGTGGAACTCGACGCTGCGTCGAATAGGGGTATTGATGAGATTAGGCGTATTAGAGATGGTGTGAATTTTGCTCCAGCAATGGGAAGGTACAAAGTTTACATAATAGACGAAGTGCATATGCTTACAAAGGAAGCCTTTAATGCGTTGTTGAAAACTCTGGAAGAACCACCTGCTCACGTGGTTTTTGTACTTGCAACGACGAACCCAGAAAAAATACCACCTACTATCTCTTCAAGGTGTCAAATTCTCGAATTCAAGAACCTGTCTGTTGAAGAAATTATCGAACGCTTGAGAAATGTTTGTAGGATAGAAGGCTTCGATGTGAGTGATGGTGCGTTGTTGAAGATTGCCAAACGGGCAGCCGGCGGAATGCGCGATGCGTTATCGATACTCGAACAAGTTGTTAGATTCACTGGGGGTGAAGTCCAACCCTCCGCCGTGGATGAAGCTTTAGGCTTAATGAGCGAGGAGAAGATAAATGAATTTGTGAACGCAATTCTTCGTGCTGAGATCGATAAAGTTCATGAGATTGTTGAAAAGGTGTACGTTGAAAAGGGAGATTTTGACACATTCACCACACAGTTAATCGACTACGCGTTATCACTGGGTACCGAGGAAATGCTAAGATTGGGGCTGGAATTCTACAGAATTAAGAAAGAACTCAGGAGTGCAGAAGAAAAGCTCCTGATAGCCAAACTACTCTTTACGGCACTATGCAAAAAATCGAAAACTGACACGTCAGTAGAGGCTGCCGTTCGCAAGGAATCCTTAGCTTCCGAGGCACCAGTTACAACTCAACAGGAGAGTTCGACGAGGGACAAGAGAACTGAGAAAAGTTTAAAGGCAGAAAAGTTGGAATTCAAAAGCGATGTGGAGAGTGAAAAGAAGTCTTCTGCCAAAGAAAAATTTCTGAGTGATGTAGAAAAAGCAGAGGTGGTTTCGGAAGTAAAGTCATCCGATGGAAGTACAGATGCAATGGGGGTTGACAAAGCGGAGCATTCGGGCACAACAAATGTTTCGACCCGGGTCACGGAGGCTATTCTTGAAGACTTAAAATATAAAGGCGATCTTTCGATATTTGTTGCGCTTTCGTTGGCAAAGGTTTTTGAGAACGAAGATGAGATTCGGATAGTTTTTGACCAGTCGCGCAGGTTCAGCTACGAACTACTAAAAGAGCGAAAGAATGAGGTTGAGATACTTTACAAAAATAAAAGTGGCAAACTACGCCCTGTTGTTGTCGAACTTGCCTCTGTAGAAGAGGACCCCGTTCTTGAGCGTTTGAAATCACTCTTTGGAGAACCAGAAATCTAATCTTTGGGGGATTGTGAGTATGATAGATGTTTACGAAATCATCCAGAAAGCAAAGCAAGCACGAGCAACTGATGTTCACCTCTCAGTTGGAAACCCACCGGTGCTTCGAATTGATGGATTTCTCTCGAGGATGCAAGGCTATCCACCTATCAACGCGGAAGATATTTTGGGCTTTGTCGACAGTATTCTTCACTCGAGGACAAAAGTTAAAGAGAAAATGGAAATCGACTTTTCTTTTGGATTCCAGGACTTGAGGGTCAGAGCAAACCTGTATTACGAGAAAGGAAACCCGGCACTTGCACTTAGACTCATAACTAAGCGCATTCGAACGTTTGAGGAGTTGGGGTTACCACCAATTTTAAAAGATTTCTGCGATAGAGATTCTGGGCTACTCATAATAACTGGCCCCACAGGTAGTGGTAAGTCGACCACGCTCGCGGCGATGATAGAGTACATAAACACTACCTACGCTTACCATATAATCACCATAGAAGATCCTATCGAGTACGTGTTCGAAAATAAGAACTCACTCATCCACCAACGTGAAGTTGGTCGTGACACTGAAAGTTTTTACGATGGTTTAAAGTACGCTCTTAGGCAAGACCCGGATATCATACTTGTGGGTGAAATGCGTGATTTAGAAACAATTTCTTTGGCGCTCACTGCAGCGGAGACGGGACACTTGGTTTTAGCAACATTACACACAAACTCGGCGGCAACTGCACCGGAACGAATCGTTGACGTTTTTCCGGCACACCAACAGAGACAAGTCTCACTCCAACTCGCCAATACGCTCATTGGCGTTGTCTATCAAAGACTCGTACCGAAGAAAACATCAGGTCTTATGCCCGTTGTTGAAGTGTTGGTTGCTAACACGGCGGTTAGGAACCTCATACGTGAAGGCAAGATCCATCAAATAGAAGGTATGATGCAAGCCGCTCAGAAACAAGGTAATGTACTCTTTGATGATGCTTTGGTGAGGGCTTACTTAATGGGGCACATCTCGAAAGAAACGGTACTTGGATTTGCCAGAAATCCAGAGGAGGTGGCCAAGAAAATAGGATGGACAAACACATGATGGAGAGTATCCGGGATTGGGTTCAAAATTCTCTTGAAGAACTTGAAAGGAAGATGACAGAGAGCTTGGATGTTAAAGAAATGATAAAGGTCTCGAGTGAATACAATCGCTTCAGGGAAGTTCTGGAGCTCGTGAACGAATATTTTAACTTACTCGAAGAAAAGGAACTGTGGAAAGAGGAACCTGGAAGCGACGAAGAAATAGCTAAGCTGGATACCAAGATTGAAGCAATCACAAACGAAATACTGGCGCTTTTACTTCCCGAGGATGAATTTAGGGATAGAAACGTGTTTCTTGAGATTCGTGCTGGTACAGGTGGTGAAGAAGCTGCTCTGTTTGCCGGTGATCTGTTGCGTATGTATTTACGCTACGCTGAACGGAAAGGATGGGAAGCTGAAATTTTGGATGAGAGCAGGTCAGACCTCGGTGGTTACAAAGAGGTCATAGTAAGGATTAAAGGAAAGAACAGCGGCACGTACATGAAATACGAACGCGGGGTGCACAGGGTCCAGCGCGTCCCGGTTACAGAATCCGGTGGCAGGATCCACACTTCGACGGCAACCGTTGCTGTGTTACCTGAACTCAAAGATGTGGATGTTTACATAGATCCGAAGGATATAAGAATCGATACCTACAGAGCCTCGGGCGCAGGTGGACAATACGTAAACAAAACAGAATCCGCAGTTCGAATTACTCATATTCCAACTGGTATTGTCGTAACATGCCAGTCGGAACGCTCTCAACTTCAGAACCGTGAACGAGCAATGATGGTTCTAAGAGCGAAGCTGTACGAACTGGCCCGGAGGGAACAAGAAGAAAAACTCTCAATCCAACGCAAATCGCAAATAGGAACTGGTGAGCGAAGTGAGAAAATAAGAACCTACAACTTTCCGCAAAACCGTGTAACCGATCACAGGATAAACCTCACAATATACAATTTGCAAGCAGTTCTCGACGGAGAATTAGATTTAATCATTCCGAAACTCATGCAACGCGAGATAGAGGAGCAGCTCAGGGAGCTTGGGGTTATAACGTAGTCTTGTACATAGAAAAGTTCGAAAGGAGGAGCATTGCTCATGCTACACATCGTGGACCATCCGTTAATAAAGCATAAGTTGACAATAATGAGGAAGTCTGATACAGGACCGAAAGAATTCAGAGAATTGCTGAGAGAAATCACACTTCTCCTGGCGTACGAAGCTACACGCCATATAGAAGTTTATGAAATGGAGATTGAAACACCTCTGGAGAAAACCAAAGGGTACTACATAAATGATAAGGACATCGTGGTGATTCCAATCCTCAGAGCGGGACTGGGGATGGTTGATGGCATACTCCAACTTCTGCCAAATGCTTCGGTAGGGCATATCGGAATTTACAGGGACCCACGTACATTGCGGGCTATAGATTATTATTTCAAATCGCCGAGATTAAACGACAAAAGTGAGATATTCTTACTTGACCCTATGCTCGCAACCGGTGTCTCGGCAGTTGACGCGATAACTAAGATTAAGCAGAACGGTGGCAAGCGTATAACTTTTATCTCCTTAATAGCTGCTCCGGAAGGTGTGAAGGCTGTCGAGGAAGTGCATCCGGATGTCGATATATACACTGCCTCGCTTGATCGTGAATTAAACGATCACGGTTACATACTACCCGGGCTTGGAGATGCCGGCGACAGGTTGTTCCGAACAAGGTAAGCAAACTTTTTCGACACTCTTTGTAACAACGTGGGGGTGATAACTCTGAATGAAGGAATCAGCATGAAACAACTTCAAGAAATGAACATGAAAGAATTGTACGAACTTGCCAGAAAATACGATATTCCAAGGTACACAAGCATGAGAAAACAGGACCTGATATTCGAAATCTTGGAAGCCAAGGCAAAAGCCGAAGGTTATTTCTTCGGCGAAGGTGTGCTTGAAATTGCGCCAGATGGCTTCGGATTTTTGCGAAGTTTGGAAACAATGCTAACCGGGCCAAAAGATATTTACGTTTCTCAATCTCAGATCAGAAAATTTAACTTGAACACTGGTGATATAGTTTCAGGTGTAATCCGTCCTCCGAAAGAAGGTGAACGTTTTAGCGCAATGATAAAAATAGAAGCGATAAATTATAAGCCACCTGAGTTCGCAGATGAGCGCGTGAACTTCGAAAACTTAACACCGGATTACCCAAAAGAACGCTATTACCTTGAAACGGAGAAGGATGTTTACTCCACGAGATTAATAGACCTCTTCGCACCGATAGGTAAAGGACAACGCGGAATGATTGTTGCTCCACCAAAAGCCGGGAAGACCACGATACTTAAGGAGATAGCAAATGGAATCGCGAAAAACCACCCCGACACCATCCGCATCGTTTTGCTCATCGATGAACGCCCGGAGGAAGTTACAGATATCCGCGAATCGGTCGATGCTCGTGTCATCGCCGCACCGTTCGATATGCCGTCTGATAAGCAAATCAAAATAGCTGAGCTGACACTCGAAATGTGCAAACGCCTTGTTGAGTACGGTAATGATGTGGTTGTGTTGCTCGATAGTCTAACGCGTTTGGCTCGTGTTTACAATATAACCGTACCTCCGAGTGGTAAATTACTCACCGGAGGCGTTGATCCGGCTGCTTTGTACAAGCCAAAACAGTTCTTCGGTGCAGCACGCAACACGAGGGAAGGTGGCAGTTTGACAATCATAGCGACAGCACTTATAGAGACGGGATCAAAAATGGATGAGGTCATATTTGAGGAATTCAAAGGAACTGGTAACATGGAGCTGGTACTCTCTAGACAGTTGGCCAACAAACGTGTATTCCCGGCGATCAACTTGATTCTTTCAGGAACGAGAAAGGAAGAGCTCCTGTTGGACCAAGAAACGCTCAAGAAAATTTGGATATTGAGGAGAATGCTCAATTCGATGAGTGAAGAGGAAGGTTTGAAGTTGATACTCTCGAAGCTAAAAGAAACGAGGGACAATGACGAATTTCTAAGGCTCATTGATGCGTACAAGTCTGTCTGAATCGTCAGGAGAACCTGCGCACTTTAGAAAGAAGAGGGGACAAAATGAGAAATGTATTTACGTTCCTTTTTCTCTGCCTCGTCGTTTTTGGCTTCTCACTCTCTCAAAAGAGCGTCGAATACTACACCGCCGCTGAACTTTCTTATAAATCTGGCGATTACGCTACCGCACTTAGAAACTATGAGCTTGCGGTAAGTTACGACAAAAGTCTGGAGAGTTACGACCCCATGCTCAAATTCAAAATGGGAATTTGCGCCTACATGGTTGGAGATTACGTTAAAGCTAAAGGATACTTATCGGGCTACCAGACGGATTTTGTAAGAGAACTGATCAACTCAATCGAGAAGCGTCAGGCGCAGGACGAGTGGAAAAAATGGATACTGAGAAACAGACCGTTGACACCAGTGGCCACAGAGCTTGTTGAGCTTCCTCAAACAAATCAAACAAACCAGAATGTCCTCCTTATAAGGAGAATCTTGATTTTGTTGGTGGTATTTGGCACCACGTTCGTTGCTTTACTCTTTGCGGAATTTAGAATACTTGCACTCAGAAAAAAGCTCATCGAGTTGCCGCCACCAACTAAGGCTACAGATAAATACGCCGTCGAGTCCGCAGAGGTACAGAAGCAGCCTGCAGCTGTTACTGATTTGACCAAGGGAATCGAAGAGGAGCAATTGTCCTTAATTCCGGAAAATGCTAAATTAGTCAATTTTGAGGATCTTATAAAGAGTGACATAGAAATTTTCGAGGAATTACTCAAAGAAATTGAAAATGAGAGATTAATGCTTGAACAAGAGGTGACGGGTAATGAGATAGAGCGTGTGAGAGATAGATACGAGATCTTGGAAGAGGTTGAAAGGGGTAAAAAAGAAATAGAAGAAATATCGAGTATTCTCGATGAACTTGGAGTAACAACGGAAAAAAGTTCGGGACCGGAAACAGCCATTGCTGAAAGTACCGACGCTATAGAAAATGGTCTTTTGGAAAGCCTAAGGAAATTCCAGGAAACTCTCTCTTTGAAAGAACCTGCAGGAGAACTGACGTTGCAGGAATTTGAGCTGCTACAAAAACCGTTTCATGAGTACGACACTTTTGAGCAGATAACCGATCAAGAAACAAGGATACTCGTCAAAAAACTTCTCAAGGAGGTCGAGGAACTCAAGGGTGTCCAAAGTGCTACGGATTAGTAAGTAAATCTATGCGAATTTTGGTCTGACCTGCGTGCTCCGGTAATTCAATATTTGGAGCATCACGTTTTCCTAAGGCTATTGAAAGAATTTGGCATTCACACAAGTTGTGTAAATTTCCCAATAGAACTCGTAAGTTTTCTTGTCTTCTCTAAAATTCCCTACGTGGTGAGTGATAACGAAATCAACGAAATTTTTCAGATTAAATTCCTGGGAAGATTCACGTGTGTTCCCAAAAAGTTTAAATATTTTTCAGATTTTACAAAAGAACTCTTGGTGGAGCGTACTGGTTTGTGTTGTATAGTTGTTCAAAGACTGATGATGAACGTTGCGTAACGCGGCAGGTGCCGAACGGTTGAGACTGAGCTACCACAGTGGCACAGACACAAAAATATTCAATAGGAATGCGGAAATGACTTTTGAACATTGTTAATGCTTTGGTTGTTGGTGGAGTTTGTAGCTAGAACTCCGCCGTATTTTTTTCGGGATTTCAAACGTGATTAGAGCTTGGGGGATGTGAACCTGCAAACCGAAAGATGTCCATCCACAATTAACCTATAAAACGCGAAGCACGCATTGTGGTCAACACACTACGTGTGACCAGATTTTTTATTACGACTCTTCTAAGCTTTCGTAACCGATGGTAAAAATAACCTTCCGTGCAAGGTACCTGAAGGTGTGGTAAAATTGTTTTTTGAACAACTTCACCACCAATGCACAGCTTCAGAAAAAGAACTTTGGCACGACTACTAAACCGTGTACGGAAACCCGGGGGTGGGATATCTTGAAAGTGCTAATTTTAATGATGTACGCACTGTCTTATCTTTTCATCGTACTACGTCCGAATATAGCTCCCGTTACAACGATGTTGTTTGGGTTGGTCTCAGTTCTCTTAGTTGGAAAAATAAGTTTGGTAAACCTCTCACGTTTGATCGATTTCAACACGATTTTAATTCTCATCGGTATGATGATAATCGTTTCGCTTTTAAAGGAACGCGGAGTCTTTTTCGCGATAGCGGAACGCATAGTCAGGCTTGGTAAGGGGAAAATATTGACTATCATCATTCTGGTTTACGCCTCGATATTTCTTTTATCAGCTTTCCTTGACAACGTAACCACAATCTTGATTTTCATTCCTATTCTCCTCTACATTTGCGACATATCGGGGTTGGATCACAAGATGGTCACGGCCAACGCGATATTTTTCTCTAACTTGGGTGGCATGACGACTGCCATCGGTGATCCACCTAACATCGTTATTTACTCAGCTTCGCGTTTAAGTTTCATTTCGTTCATCCAGTATTTGATGCCAGTTGGAGTTGTTGTGGCCGCAGTGTCGCTGATGTTCGCACTGCGTGGCATTAGGACTGTTGACTTGAAAATAGAGGAGAGTGAAAAATTTTCAACGTCAGGTAGGGTATTGCTGATGTTAGTCCCGTTTGCATTTGTTGTACTTGGCATGGCGTTTCACGAATCCTTGGGACTTGAGTTGGGAATCATCGCACTACTCGGAGCGTTGATACTGATGTTTTCCGAAAGGAAGAGTTTTCAAGAGCAAGTAAATGACATCGACTGGGATACAATCTTCCTTATTTCAGGCTTGTACTTGTTGGATGCAGCCATCGAAAGAATTGGGTTGTTTTCACCACTGATAATGTTTCTCAAACCTTTCGCGCGTTCAGTGCTCCTGAGCGTGGGAATTTTGTGGGGATCGATTTTGCTTACCGGGTTCTTAAGCGCGCTACCGGTAACGATGATAATGCTTGCGGTGATAAAGAGACTGATCTTCTATGGCGCAAGTGCGAAACTTTACTGGGCGCTTGCTTTGGGAGTAGGGATTGGTGGCAATTTAACACCAGTGGCTTCGATGTGTAACATTGTTGGAAACAACGTTATTCTAAGGTACAAAAACGAGCGCATAAGTTTTGGAGAATTCATGAAAGCTTCATTGAAACCAGTATTGACAGGTGGTATAATCTCGAGTGTGTACCTACTTTTGCTGAAATAAACTTCCTTCTTCGGGCGACGTGGTGAATTGTATGGAATTTCTTGTTCTTGTGACGTTCTTTGGCGTTTTATATTTCGTTATCACCGAGAGACTTAACAAAACACTTATCGCGATGGCTGGAGGTCTTACGTTACTTGCCATCCGTGTCTTTCCAGATCCTTACGAAGGGTTAAAAGAGTCACTTGATATAAATACTATTCTGTTTCTCGTTGGTATGATGATATTCGTTAGGGTGATGGAACAATCGGGGATATTTCAGTACCTCGCTATTAAGACTGTCAAGGTCGCTGGCACAAGCGCTGTTAGACTTTTCTATGCACTCACATTCATCGTGGCTTTTGTTTCAGCTTTCATTGACAACGTGACTACTATTCTAATTTTCGTTCCTGTGACGTTTGCGATTACCGACATTCTGGGCCTTGATCCTGTCCCCTTCGTACTGGGTGAAATTTTTGCATCGAACGTTGGCGGCACGATGACCCCTATTGGTGACCCACCTAACATTTTAATAACTTCGGCGGCAAAAATCCCATTTTCTGAGTTTGCAAAATTTATGGTTCCTGTGAACTTAGCGATACTATTCTTGGTTGACATAGTAATTGTAGCTATTTATAGCGGACAGTTTTCAAAGGAATTTCCGAAAGAATTCATCGTTGGTTTCGACGAAAGTAAGGTTATTAAAAGTCAAAGGCGCTTTATTCAATCAGCATTATTCATGTTGTTCATAGTCGTTCTCTTCGTCTTCCAAAAGCAGCTGAAGTTGGAAAGTTCAATAATCGGACTCATCGCGGGATTTTTTGGTTTACTCCTCTTTGAAAGGGAAGAAATTACCCCGTTTTTGGAAAAGGTTGAGTGGGAGGTCATATTCTTCTTCATTGGGTTGTTTATAATCACAGGCGCCATGGAACATGTTGGGGTCATGTCGAGAATTGCACATTGGCTTGTTGCCATTTCCAGAGGTTCAAAGCCAATACTTGGAGGATTGCTCGTCTGGATTTCTGGGATCCTTTCTGGATTCGTTGATAACATTCCATTCACGGCAACGATGATTCCCGTTCTTGAGGAGCTTCCACAAATAAACCCATTGGCCTTCTCACACATATATCCATTTTGGTTTGCACTATCACTCGGAGCCTGCCTCGGTGGTAACCTGACTCCCGTTGGCGCATCGGCGAACGTTGTTGGACTTTCTCTGCTAAAGAAATACAAAGAACGGGAAGTAAGCTTCGTGGAATTTTTTAAAATTGGTATGGTGGTGACGCTGATTAGCCTGTTCGTTTCCAACTTGTATTTTTTCTTCCTACTTCGTGTGCTCTGAGGCGATGAAAATGGAAAACGCCTACTTAGGTGCCCAGGCCGTGCAGTGGTTTATTGAGATCCAGCATAGGTTATCGAAGAGGGTAATTTTACGGAATTTGTCCGATGAGTACATTAACTTAATCGGAGGCATGGATGTTACTTATTTGAATGATTTTGCACTCGGTGTATTTGTGGTTCTCGATAGAAATTTAAACTTAGTTTCCGTCTATTACTCTGAAAAGAGGGTAACGTTTCCGTACATTCCCGGTTTGTTGGCATTTCGCGAGCTGCCTGTTTTGCTTGACTGTTTTTTCCAAGCAAAAAAACAGGGGCAAGTACCGGACATAGTATTTTTGGATGGGCAAGGTATCGCGCATCCGAGAAGACTGGGAGTTGCTAGCCATTTTGGTATATTAGTTAATCTTCCAACGATCGGCGTTGCTAAAAAACGGCTCTACGGCGTGTGTAAGAATGCACCCTCGCTTGGAACCCCAGAGCCACTCTTTGACCGTAACGGTGATGTTCTGGGATACTGTTACGTTCCGAAACCACGCACTTCACCACTGTACATTTCACCTGGTCACCTTTGTAATCCAGAAAGTGCCCTCAAGATAACCACGAAAATGTTTCGTGGATATAAACTGCCGGAGCCTATTCGCTTAGCACACCACTACACGCAGCGGTTGAGATTGGAAAAACTTAAGAGACAGGAGTAAAAAATAGCGCCCCCGTTGAGGGGGCTCTTTAGAGTTTTACTCGGTCCTGTTTCCCAATTCCTTGTCGAGCATATAGAGTGCCGTGGGTGAGTCTCCCAATTTCTGAAGCTTCTTGACAATGAGCTCGACTTGTGCTTCCTCTTCAACTTGCTCTTTCACAAACCATTGTATAAAATTCGCTGTTGGATGATCGTTCTCTGTCCTTGCCAGTTCAAGAATGTTGTGTATACTCGAAGTTATGAATCTTTCGTGTTCGAGGGCTTGCTTGAAAGCTTCAAGTGGCGAACTCCAATGACATCTGGGTTTTTCCAAAGCGGGTAGTTCGACTCGACCACCTCTTTCGTAAATGAATTCGTAAATCTTCATAGCGTGACCAAGTTCTTCCTTTGCCTGGATTTTCATCCAGTGTGCAAAACCTTGCAAATCCTCCGCGTCAAAGTAAGATGCCATTGAGAGGTAAAGATAAGCCGAGTAAAGCTCCTTCCCCACTTGCTCATTCAGAATTTTTAAAACCTTCTCTGGTATCATAACGCTTTCCTCCCGTTTCCCAGTCTTCTTTTCTAAATTTTACTCAGCAGTGTGAAAATCTCCTCGTAAGGTGGTTCTTTGCTTGGATCTTCGGTAATCCATGCGTACCTAACTTCTCCATTTTTTATGATAAAAACAGCCCTTTTCGAAACAACGAAACCCGGGATTCCAAGAAAGTCTTCGTGTACCCCGCAGTAATCTCTGGACACCTTCGCGCCGAAATCAGACAAGAGTTTGAAGTTGAGCTTGTTTTTCTCCGCGAACGCCTTATTTGCAAACGGTGAGTCAACACTAATGCCCAGAACGGTGGCCTTTAGCTTGCCTAGTTTTGCTAATGAATCCCTGAACGAGCACAGCTCACGTTCGCAGACACTAGTGAATGCGCCCGGATAGAAGGCTAGAATTACCGGTTCTTCTTGTTCATAGAGCTTCACTTTTTCCAGGTTGTGACTGTAAAGTACAAAATCTTTTGCTTTAGAACCTACTGACAACATAATTTTCACCTCCTGATGAACTGTGTATAATATTATATCACGTACATATTTGATCTGTCAAATTCGTTTGTCAAACTAACCTGCAATGATTTAGAAGTCAAAGATTCGATTCTCTGATTAACTTTAACTGTTCATAAATACCTCGAAAGGTTTTGTCGAATGATTGCACTGTAAACAAAAAGGTGTGATATAATATAATCGGTTCGGATGCGTTGCGAGTTCTACACTCTGTTTAAGGGGGGATTTGTGTGAAGAAGCTTCTGGTACTGTTAGGTGTTCTGCTTGTTGGGTTTGTCCTTGCCTTTGATCCGACGGTCTACGTCTCCGCTACGATTGGTGAACCAGATACTCTCGACCCACATCTGGCCTACGACACCGCAAGTGGAGAGATTATTTACAACGTCTACGAGAACTTGATCGCCTACAAGGGTAGAAGTGTTAGTGAGTTTGAACCAAGGTTGGCTACCGAAGTTCCAAGTGTTAAGAACGGACTCATTAAAGATGGTGGAAAGACTTACATTTTCCCGATTAGAAAAGGTGTGAAGTTTCACAACGGTAATCCGTTGACACCCGAGGATGTTGAGTATTCATTCGAAAGAGGTTTGTTGTATGACCCAGAGGGCGGTCCAATGTGGATGCTCTGGTACGCGTTGTTTGAAACACATTCGAGGGATGAGGCTCTCGAAAAATTCGTTGGGAAACCAGTTAGTGAAATTTTCGATGCCAAGACTGGTGAACCAAAACCAGAGTACAAGCAAAAATTGATCGATTTTTACAAACAAGTTGTTGATCCAGCGATTGAAGTTGAAGGCGACAACGTTATAATCAAGCTCAAAAGGCCGTACGGACCGTTCATGAACATCATTGCACAGAGTGCGAACTGGGCCGCGATACTTGACAAAGAAACGAGTATCAAGATCGGACTCTGGGATGGTAAGGCCGATACTTGGTGGAAATGGAAGGATATGAAGAAGGAAGAGTCACCACTTTATGCTTGGACGAACGGTACTGGTCCGTTCAAACTTGCAGAGTGGGACAGAAAACAACAGAAAGTCACACTCGTTGCCAACGAACAGTACTGGAGAGGTGCTCCAAAACTTAAGAAAGTTATCATTTGGGGTATTGACGAGTGGTCAACACGAAAAGCAATGCTTGAACGCGGTGATGCGGACTCAATAGCGGTTGTTCTCGAGTACCTCGACCAACTTAGGGGTAACAAGGACATTCAAATAATTGAGAACATACCAACGCTCTCTGTAACGGTTGTCGCGTTCAACTGGTCCGTTAACCCGTCAAGCAAGTACATTGGCAGTGGTAAATTTGATGGAAACGGTATACCACCTGACTTCTTCAACGATATTTACGCAAGAAAAGCGATCGCCGCAGCTATTAACTACGATGCACTCATTAGAGACGTTTTGAAAGGCTTTGGTAAGAGGATTCCAACCGCACTGCCAGATGGTCTACTTGGCTTCGATCCGTCGTTGCCACTCTACAAGTTCAACCTCCAGGAAGTTCAAAACAACTTGAAGAAGGCATGGAACGGTCAGGCTTGGGCAAAAGGATTCAAGTTCAGCGTGGCTTACAACCAGGGCAACGTAGCGCGTCAGAGGGTTGCAGAGATGATCAAGATGTACCTCGAAATGGCCGCACCTGGCAAGGCAAAGATTGAGGTACAACCACTTCAGTGGCCAACATTCTTGGATGCTACAAAACGTGGAGAACTCCCAGTTTTCATCCTTGGATGGCTTGCTGATTTCCCAGACCCGGATAACTTCATATTTACCTACTACCACAGCAAGGGTGATTACTCAGGAAGACAGGGTGAAAACTTCAGAAAGTTCGTGAGTACTCCAAGAAAAGAACTTGGTGGTAAGAGCCTTGATGATTTGATTGAGCAGGCTGCTGCAGAAACAGATCCGCAGGTCAGGGCTAAATTGTACCTCCAGATCCAGAAGTTCGTTATCGATAATTGTATCAGCATTCCGGTTTATCAACCAGTTGGTGTTCGTGTCCAGAGAACTTGGGTTAAGGGTTGGTACGATAACCCGATGCGACCTGGTATGGACTTCTACGTTGTTTGGAAAGAAAAATAATAACACGCTACACAAATATTGTCAAACAAACATCAGGGCCGTCGGGAGTTCCGACGGCCCTGGTTTAATTTTTAATTAGATAAACCTGGCACGTTTACCTTGGTAAGTATCTTCGGTTTTCATTTTGTTCTCTATCATGTTGACAATCTCCGATTTGGATTTGCCCCAGTTTCCGAAGAGTGTACCTATACTTGGCGGATCTGCAACAAGTCTGTGGATCGTTATACGAGGAGAAAGGTGTTCCAGAAACCTGACAACTCTATCAACGTATGTTTCGAGTGAGCAGATCTGTATTTGATTCTTTTTGTACATTTCCCCAAAGACACTTCCCTCAACAACGTACAATGAGTGAATTTTCACACCGTCCACACCCAGGGCTGAAAGTATCTTAGCAGACTCAATCACGTCAAGCATATTATCCCCGGGCAGATTTAAGATAACGTGCGAAACAATTTCAAAACCGAATCTCTTTATCATTAGTACAGCGTTGATGTAGTCGGCAAGTGTGTGGCCTCGATTGATTTTCACCAGCGTGTGGTAGTTGGCCGTTTGAAGTCCTACATCCAAGGAAATTGTGACTCCATACCGCACGCTTATCTTTTTTAACAATTCGAGAGTTGCTTCATTAATGCAATCGGGACGAGTTGCAATATCCAACTGTACGATATCCTCATCCAGCGCTTGGATGTAAATCTGCTCAAGTATCTCAAGTGGGGCGTAAGTGTTTGTGTAGTTCTGAAAGTAAGCGATAAATTTCTTTATTCCCTTCCTTCTGTAACGCTCTTTCATTAACTGGACTTGTTCTTTAATACTTTTTCCGGCGAATGTGGTGAAACCACTTCCAGTTTCATCGCAAAAGAAACACCCCGGTTTACCATTTTCCCTATTTGGGCATGTGAATCCAGCGTTCAACGCTAAACGCTGAACTTTCTCGCCGTATTTCTTTTTCAACTCAGCACTCAGCTTTCTGTACCTGTAACCATCAGCGAGAAAGTCGTAAATTTTTTGAGCACCTCCTGAGCATCGACCGTAGGAAACCTACCATCGTAATAAACGAACCTGCCATTTATCATCGTTGCAAAAACTCGTCCGTCAAATGTGTGAATAAGGTTTTCGAGCACGCGGTTTGTTGGTTGAAGTTGTGGGTTGAACAAATCTATAAAGATTAAGTCCGCGGGCATTCCCGGCGTGATTTCGCCGCCATTCAATCTGAGTGCTTCGTAACCATGCTTTGTAAGCATTGCGTAGGCTTCCGTGACTTTTACGTTTTCCGGATTACTCATTTTCTGTGTCAAAATCAACACCCTAATGTCGAACAATGGATTGATGGAGTTATTACTTGAAGGACCATCCGTACCGATTGTGAGCTTTAAACCTTCTTTGAGCATTTTGGTTACCGGAGGCACACCGTTGCCAAGTTTCATGTTACTCACTACGTTGATGGAGGGATAAGAACTTGATAAGAGTTTCAGTTCATCAGAATCTAAGTGTACGCAGTGAACGGGTATAAAATGAACTTGATCAAATCCAATGGACATTATCTCTTGGGGAGTGTACCTTTCTCTTTCCCAAGAATTTTCGAAAAAGTGCATAGTCACGAGCATATCGTTTACTTTTGCAACATCTAAGATTTTCCGAAGGTACGACCTTGAGCAAGTATAAGGTGCATGTGGTCCAAGCCCAACAAATATTCTATCGTCAAATCCATGCCATTTTTCGTAGAGCTCCAGAGCTTCTTGGAGACGACCATTGTCATCACCGTCTTTATCAACAAGACCTCTGGTTAAAACGGCTTTCATTCCAAAGTCAGCCACTGCGCGCGCGACAGCATCCATATGGAAGTACATGTCGCAGAACGCAACTACTCCATGTGCAGCCATCTCCATCATCGATACGATCGCGCCAAAGTAAACTGCTTCCGGTGTTAACCGAGCCTCCGCAGGCAGTATTTTCTCAAAAAGCCACTTGTTGAATGGGAGGTCTTCAGCAAAAGCTCTGAGGAGTGACATAGGGGAATGCGTGTGCGTATTGACAAAGCCTACGGAAACACATTTGCTGCCTTTGAAATCAATAACTTCTTCATTTTGTTCGGGACGCAGGTTTTGACCTATTTCAGCAATGATTTTTCCGTCGATCCTGATATCCCGAGGTTCTAGAAAGCCTGGCTTCAAGATTACGACGTTTTTCAATAGCATAATCAAATTCTTACCCTCTCTGCATCAATCCAAAGATTTTCGATATCGTAAAACTCGCGTGCATGTCTTAAGAAGATGTGGACTACTATTTCACCAGCGTCGATTAGAATCCAATCGTATCCCTCTCCGCGATCATAATAAATAAGTGGCTTGCCTATTTCTTCGAAGAATTCGACAACTTCATCCCTTAGACTTTTGAGGTGTGTGGTACTGTTTGCTGTGCATATAACGAAATAGTCTGTTAGTAGCCGCGTTTTTGACATATTGAGGATAACAATATCCATTGCTTCTTTCTTATCTAGCCGCTCCTTTAGCTTCCTCAAAAGCTCCAACTTATGCACCTCCCAAAAGTAGTTCTTCGCTTATTCCTCCGTTAATTGCATAACTTCTTAAGAGTCCAACTAAGTAGAATGAGCCGGTCACAAATTTTGCTTCTGCTTTGGAATTTTTAAGAATCTCAAAAGCCTTTATTGGATCAGGTTCAAAGATGACCTCTTGACAGTACTTTTTTGCAATCTCGAAAGTTTCCTCAACTTTTTTTGCACGTTTCGATGGTGGGCGGGTAACTATCATTACGTTGCACTCAGGGCCAATGATTTTCAGAACACTTTCTTTGTCTTTGTCATCTAATATTCCGAACAATATTGCTCGTGTTTCGTTTGGGAAATACAGCTTCAAGTTTTCAACGAACATTTCCGCAGCTTGTGGATTGTGAGCACCGTCAAATACGATACGTTCTATTTCTTCAAAGCGTCCAGGAATGAAAGCCTTTTCTAAAGCACTCTTAACAAACTTTTCGTCAAGTTTTGCTGCAAGTTCAAAAGCTTTGAGAGCTATAGCTACGTTGAACAGTTGGTGCTTACCGTTCAACCTCACGGGGATGTTTTTGATGGTAACGTCTCCAAAGTAGTTATAAACGTTCCTGTTAAATCCTAACTCGACGATTTCCGCCTCGAAATCCTTTCCGTACTCGTACACCTTTGATCCGCGTTCGCGAGCAACTTCACGGATGACGTTTTTCGCGTTTTCCGGCATCTGTCCAATAACAACGGGTTTACCAGGCTTCACGATACCAGCCTTCTCGAAAGCGATTTGCTCTACTGTATCACCTAAAACGTTCGTATGTTCCAAAGAGACCGTGGTTATAACCGAAACTTCAGGTACAAGAACGTTCGTTGCATCAAACCGCCCCCCTAAACCAACTTCGACGCTACCGAATTCAGCTCGCAGTTTTTTGGTGATGTAAAAGTACATGGCCGTGACAAATTCGAAAAAGCTCGGTGAAAACTCCGGCCCGAATTGATCAAGACGTTCGGCGTGCAGTTTAACGGTTTCGAGAGCTTCCAAGAACAATTCTTCATCGATCAAGGTAGTGTTGTGATGAAACCTTTCCAGTATTGTCGAGAGGTGAGGTGAATAGTATCCGGTCACGCTTTTTCCATGTTCGCAAGTCAAGTACTCAAGGAACGTTGTTACACTTCCTTTCCCGTTTGAACCAGTTATGTGAAAGTATTTAACTCCCAAATGGGGGTTACCCATTTGGGAGAGTAGCTGTTCTATTCTGAACAATCCAAGTTTGATAGTATTATAGGGTCTTGTAAAATAAAGGTACCTCAAGGCCTCGATAAATTTACTCAAGTTTTGTTTCCCTCCAAATCCGTGATTATCTGCTCAATCCGCCTAATTTGCTCCATCATTGACCTATACTTCTCGCGAGTTTCCTCAACCACGTCTTCGGGGGCATTGTTTATAAAGTTTTCGTCTGACAACTTCTTAGCGAACTTTTCCGCGTCAAATTTTAGTTTTTCCACCTTTTTCGTGAGTCTGGAGATTTCACTGTCAATATCCACAAGTTCTCCCAAAGAAACGTACACTTCAAGGTCTGTGGAGACATAAGCAGTGGCACTGCCTTGTGGACGCTCGGAGACGAATTCAACCTTTTCAACATTGCCTAAGAATTGCACATATCCGATTTCTTCAACGTTCAAAGTTCCCTTCACATAAGTGACAACTTTCGTCGATTGCGGTACGTTAACCTCTGCCCTAACGTTCCTTATTCCTCTGATGATAGCCATGAGTTGTTCAAATCGTTTTTCTGAAGTTTCATCTACGTATTCGTTCCTAGGATTCGGCCATTTCGCAATAACCAAAGATTCACCATCAACTGGGAGCTTTGTCCAGAGTTCTTCGGTAAGGAACGGCATGAACGGATGCAACAATCTCAGGCTTGTATCGAGCACATAGACCAGTATGTTTTGAACAAGCTTCTTTTCATCCGTTTTCAACCGATTCTTAACCGCTTCGATGTACCAGTCGCACAACTCATCCCAGAAGAAGTTGTATATTTCACCAGCAGCGATATTGAAATCGTAATCTTCGAGTGCTTTTGTGACTCGTTCAACAGTTTTCTGTAGCTTTGATAGTATCCACCTGTCAACGAGTTTAAGTTGAGCTACACCAATATCGATCTTTTCGTAATCGTCCAGATTCATGAGCACAAACCTTGTGGCGTTCCAGATCTTATTTGCGAATTTTTTGTACGTATCGAAGAACCGAACATCAAGCTTGAGATCCCTACCTTGCGCAGCGAGAATTGCCAACGTAAAGCGCATGGGATCGGCACCGTATTCTTCAATTACCTCAAGTGGATCAATACCATTACCGAGCGACTTACTCATCTTCCGACCGTACTTGTCACGCACCAGTTGGTGGATGTAAACCTCGTGGAAAGGCTTTTTTCCAATGAATTCGTAACCCATCATGATCATGCGTGCTACCCAGAAAAAGATGATGTCAAAGCCTGTGACGAGTACGTCAGTTGGATAATAGCGTTCAAGATCTGGCGTCTTTTCTGGCCAGCCCATCGTGCTGAACGGCCACAGCGCCGAACTGAACCATGTGTCGAGCACGTCTTCGTCCTGTTTCAGATTGTGGCTCCCACACTTTTCACATTTTGTAGGATCTGCTTCGGAGACATTGTAATGTCCGCAGTCCTGACACTGCCAAACGGGTATTCTGTGACCCCACCAAAGTTGACGGCTGATACACCAATCCCTGATTTCGTACATCCAGTTCAGATAAACTTTTTTCCATCGCTCGGGTATGAACCTGATTTCACCATTTTCAACGGCTTCAATAGCTCTCTTTGCCAACGGCTTCATGCTAACAAACCATTGATCCATCAACCGTGGTTCGACAACAGTTTCACAGCGATAGCAATGCCCAACAGCATGTTTTATCTTCTCAACTTTCAATAAATAACCGCTCTCTTCCAACTCGGCAACGATAGCTTTCCGGGCTTCTTGAGCGGTGAGTCCTTTGAACTTTCCACCGTTTTCATTAACGATAATGTTTTCGTCAAAGATATCGACAAACGGTAGGTTATGCCTTTGACCAATAAGATAATCGTTTGGATCGTGCGCGGGTGTAACTTTGAGTGCGCCGGTTCCAAAAGACGGATCGACGTAATTATCCGCGATGATGGGTAGTTCTCTGCCAACAAGTGGCAGTATGACTGTTTTGCCAACAAGGTGTTTATATCTCTCATCGGCTGGGTGAACGGCAACAGCTGTATCACCGAGCATTGTTTCTGGTCTTGTGGTGGCAATAACCACGTAATCGTTCTCACCTTTGATTGGGTATTTGATGTAGTAAAGTGCACCGTCCTCCTCAACATATTCCACTTCTTCATCGGAGAGCACGGTACCGCACCTGTGGCACCAGTTGACGATGTACTTACCTTTGTATATCAATCCCTTCTTGTACAGGTCCACGAAGACCTTACGAACAGCCTTGGAAAGTCCTTCGTCCAACGTAAACCGTTCGCGTGTCCAATCGACTGAAGCACCGATAGACATGATTTGAGACTTTATCTCTTTTCTATATTTATTTGCCCAACCCCATACAATTTCGAGGAATTCTTCTCTTGTGAAATCGCGTCTGTTCTTCCCTTGCGTTGCGAGGAACTTTTCAACTGCTGTCTGCGTTGCAATACCAGCATGATCCTCGCCGGGGAGCCACATGACGTCGTAACCTTGCATTCTTCTAAAGCGGCTGATTATATCCTGAATCGTTATGTTGAGAGCGTGTCCCATGTGAATTCTGCCTGTGATATTCGGTGGTGGTATTACGATTGAATACTTTGGTCCGAAACCTTTTGGTGTGAAATATCCCTTTTCGAGCCAAACTTTGTACCACTTCATCTCCAAATTTTGTGGTTCGTAACGCGTACCGATTTCCATCAACGTGCACCTCCCAATTTTTCTACATCTATTTCACAATCGATTTTTATTTTCTCGTTACCGTAGGTTAGAAGTAAGTACTGCAGGGAGTCCTTGATGCGTTGGCCAATTTTCTCGACGTCGTTATCGCTGACACCGTGGAGCATAATCGTAAATTCTTGCTCCCCGCTTCTGCAAACGAAGTCTTTTGGGATACGCACGCTATGCTTAATTACTGCCGCAATTCGCGAGATCGCAAAAGTTTTGACTTCCGGATTAGTGCTCGAAAAGTTCACACGGATTTTGAGGACATGGTAGCTTTCCTCGCTGTTTTTTAGCTCGGAGATGACCGCTTCCGCAAAGGACGAGTTTGGTAGTCTTGTTATTGGATCTACCCATTCACCAGTCAGTATCTTTTGGAGATAGTGCATGTAATTTCCCTCCTTTGCAGGTCCATTCTTTCGTATAATTTTACCATATCTCTCACGCTGTGAGAATAGGCCTACGCTAATTATTACCTCTTCACCAAGCGCCTCTTGTCTGGTAGAATACATTTAATGATTCGTATAACTAACGTTTTTTCAGGGTGGTATTCTGAGCCGCAGTGGGAGGGGTGTGTTTTGTCCACTTCTTCGATGTTGGCTGTCGCATCGCATTTCTTGCTTGATTTTCTTGTTTCGTTTTTCAACCCACTTGTTCCGTACATGATCGACAAATTCTCAATTCAGGTACGCGTGATAACCTCTTTTTTAACGCTTTCGGCAGCGTTGGCAAGTTTGCTCCAAGTAATGTTTGGTTACGTTTTCGACAGGGTGAGCAACAAGAAATTGATTCTATCCATGATATACTTCATCGAGGGTGTTGGGATATCGGTTTTGGGATTTGCGGCAAACTTTTGGATCGCACTGATGGCAATCTTTCTCGTGAGGATTGCAAATTCCGCGTTTCATCCACTTGGTGCGGCGATGGCTGGTGAGCGGAGCGGTTTAGATGTTGCAATCTTCTCAATAGCTGGTACCTTGGGAGCCGCTTTAGGACCCGTTTTCATATCGACTTACGTTTCCCGGTTCGGGGACCTACAAATGCTCTGGGTGTTGGGACTTTTGTTTGTTGCACTGGGTGTTGCGGTTCACAGAGTTCCGACAAAAAAGGGAAACACTCAAAAAGAACACGGAAAATTAAAAGAAGTGCTCATTCTCTTACCCATACTCGTGGTCGTAACAGTGCGTAGTTTTGCCACGTCCATAGTCCATACTTTCACACCGGTACTTGTTACTCGGGTTTACGGCTATTCTATCGAACTGTCAGGAATAACACTCACACTTGGGATGTTAGTTGGTGCTGTTGCAAACTATGTGGGTGTTATGCTTTTAAAAAGGGTAGGTGCGAAAAAACAGGATTTGATTGCATTTACAGGAATGGCAATGTCTATCTTGTTTCTGATTTTCACAAAGAACGTACGTGTTATCGTTGGTGCCTTCCTGACTTTCGATTTTTGCGCGTTCTTACTAATGTCTGCAAACGTGGTTCAAGCTCAGGAGATGCTTCCACACAGAAAGGCGTTAGCTTCGTCCGTGGCAATGGGGTTTGCTTGGGCGATTGGTGATTTCCTTGCATCCGGATACAGCGCATTGCTCGGAAATTACGTTAAGTTAGCTATTGGGTTGATAAGTCCTGTCTCACTATTTGCTGCGATTTACTTTGGTATCTTTGGAAAGTTTGAAAAGTGGTATAATAAAGTGTAGCTTCTAACTTAAGATTTCCCGCAAGCTAACTTTTGTGGGGCGATGAGGGTTGAACGCAATTTACGAACTTTTGCAAAGGTATTCGCTAAGTTTCGGGCTTATCCTTTCACGGCTAACAGGTATGATGTTAATAGCTCCGATGTTCGCTGGTTTTTCAATGCCAACCGAGGTTTTGATAGTTGCTGTTATTGCACTGTCGTACATGTGCTTACCACTTGTCGGTGCAACGGTGCCGATAACACTTCCGTTAGGTACGCTGGTACTTTCGGTATTACTCAATTTCATTGTTGGATTTTACTTAGGTTTGATAGCTTATACGATGGTTGGCGCGCTGTACGTTGGTAGTGAAATTTTTGGGATTCAGTCTGGATTTAACGTTAGCGGTTCCTTGGATCCAACTGTGGAAGAATCACCACTGACAAGCGAACTGTTGTACATTGTCGGTTTATACATCTTTGTTTCTCTCAAAGGGCATCTGTTGATTCTCAAAGGTGTTGTTGATTCTACGAAGATTTTTCCTCTGGTCCTTACAGATTTACCGTTCGAGAAACTCGAAGAAGGTTTCTTCAGGGTGTTCCTTGAGTCGTTTCTTTTCTCGCTGCAGATAGCACTTCCAATCATTGGTTTGATGTTCTTGATTAATGTGTTGTTCGGAATACTGTCGAGATTGGTACCACAGATGAACGTTTTCATGGTTGCTATGCCAGCAAGTACATTAATAATGTTTTTACTTCTTGTGGGGATGATTCCCGTATGGGTCGAACTTATTGCAAGATTCATGGAAAAATTGGAACCATACCTGGTGGAATTTCTCGGAATGTGACCTTCTCAGATAATCAATCCATGCTTAAAATCAACATACAACTTTTTGCTGACCCTGATAAAACGGAAAAGGCAACGCCACGAAGGAGACAAAAAGCAAGAGAAGAAGGCCAGGTTCCAATTTCGCGCGAGTTTACGTCGGGATTATCGTTTCTGGCCATCTCTTTTGTTTTTCTTCTTTTGGGTAGGGGGTTATTGCATTCTATTTTAAATGGTACGCATGTGATTTTCGAGATCAATGACGATGATCTCAGCACGTTTGAGGATTTCTGGATATACCTATCCCAATCCTTTCGTGATACATTTGTATACATGTCGTTTATAATCTTTGGTGCTGCGTTGCTTGCTCTTATAGTTGGCTTAATACAAACGAGATTTTTGTTTACACTTAAGCCTCTCAAAGTCGATCTCAGCAGGCTTAATCCGATATCGGGACTGAAGAGAATGTTTTCACTTAGGTCTTTATTCGAGCTTACAAAGGCAATCCTCAAATTGGTTATCGTAGGTATTGTTGGTTATTCCGTTGTGAGGGGCAGATTTAACGACATTTTCTTGAGCGTGAACAGCAATATTATCGATGGAACGTTTGTTCTTTGGAACGTGTTTGCCGAGCTTATTTTAAAGTGTGCGATTGCACTACTTATAATTTCCGTTGCGGACTACTATTATTCGAGGTACGAATACGAGAGGAACATTATGATGACCAAGTACGAGGTCAAGGAAGAATTTAAGGAAATCGAAGGAAATCCCGAAGTAAAGAGGCGTCAGAGACAGATAATGATGCAATACGCGATGCACAGAATGATGCAAGAAGTTCCCAAAGCAAGTGTGGTTATAACGAACCCAACGCACTTCGCCTGTGCTCTGAGATACGAACCTGACAGAGACTTCGCGCCAATCCTGGTTGCAAAAGGAGTGGATAGGGTAGCACAGAGAATAATAGAAATAGCGAGAGAGCACGAAGTTCCAATAGTTCGCAACCCCAAACTCGTCAGGGAAATTTACTATAGTACCGAACTTGGTGAGCCGATACCTGAAAGACTCTACAAAGCTGTTGCGGAAGTTTTAGCATACGTTTACTCTCTGAGGGAAGCCAAGGAAAGATTATGAGCTTTTCGAAAAGTGTTTTGGGGAGGGTAAGTCGTGAAATTAAACAACGTTATTCAGCCTGGTAGGATCGACACTTCATCGCAGGAATACCAAGCAAAGCTGAGGAAAGTATCCGAAGAGTTTGCCGCTTGGTACATCTACGAAATTTTCAAGAAAATGTACAACACGATACCAAAATCGGGCCTTATACAGGAAGGTTTTGGAGAACGATGGTTTCGCGAGATGTTACTTCAGCAGTACGCGCTGAAGGCCGCGAGAACTGACTTAAGATCCATTTCCGATATGATTTACAAGAGTCTGGGTGGTAAGAAGATCCAGAAACAACAGTTTGACAGGTCCGAATCCTTGAAAATCTTGAATTCGCTTTTGTCATCCGGTAAGTTGGTTCTTAAGGATGACAAACATGGTCAATGAGGGTGAGTAAAAAATTACGTACTGTGCTTCGACCGAAACAAAAGTGTTCTGTGAATTCAGCCTTCCTAAAACTGCCCTCAGCATGTGTGCCCGAGCCTTTACTGAGAAATTGACTTCCACTGGTACGTCGAATGATGCTTTGTAGGTAATGCCTCCGTGGTGGGAGATGAAGATTAGCTGCCCATACTTGGAATGTATATCTACCTCAGAATACCTTCCTGATATCAGTGCTCGCCGAAGTATTCTCTGAAAACTTCTTGTGGGAATTCTACCTTGAAATTTGAGATTTTGCAAGGTTTGGAGTATTTCAACGTGCGAGAGTTCCGGTTTATCAGCGCAGGAAATGTAAAGGCTACGACTCGATAAAAAGAATTTCCCCTTCTCTTCCCACAGTTCTAACTCCTCTACTTCCTCAATGTCGAGGACTTTTATCAAGTGGCGTGTGGTAACGAACGGTATGCTTAGGGAAGCGTACGGCGATTTTTGCGTGTTGTAAAGCTTCCATTCCTCGAAAGCTGGAAGACTTTCGAATGTTCTTATCCTCGAATGTGTTAGAATACCGGAAGATTCTGCGAAAAGTAAGATATTTTCACCTTGGAACAGGACATCAACCTTGGAACCTTCTTCAAGGTATGCGGAGACAAAATCCAAGGCTGACAAAAACCTTCTACGGTTGACCTTGAGACGGAACGGTGGTTTGCGAAAATCCGTGAGTATCTCTTTGAATAGTTGAACGTTTTGCAACGACGGCCTTCCAGTTCTCAGTCTAAGCGTTTCACCATGACACTTGAGTGTTAGTACTTGGTCTTGGTAGTTAAAGACCAAGGTCCCGGATAATTCAGAAAGGAATTGCTTTAGAACGTCCAGTGGTACTTCGAAGGCCGAGAATGGTTTGGAAAAGAGAAAAGGACAGATTTCGAATATCCCCGTTAGACAACCATCTGTGGCAAAGATGTACAATTTATCGCTGACCGGGGAGAAGACTAATTTCCGATTCACCGGTTCCAACGTACCACACGTTTTATCGGCTTTTCTAATGGCTTCCTTAAATATTTGAACGTCAATCTCAAGGGTGTACATACGACCACCAAACTATGTATTTTCGAGAGTATTGGGTTTTATCATTTCGAAAAAGTTCGGTTCTGGTTCGAGTTTCAAGTCGTCCGTATGGCCCTTCTTGAGTAACTCGATCCCGGCGCGGGCAATCATTGCTGCGTTATCAGAACACAAATTGAGAGGCGGTAGGAAAAATTCAAATTCCGAAGTTTCTTTTAAACGCTCTCTCAATCTACTGTTTGCGGCAACTCCACCGGCGATTACAATCTTCCCGATACCATGGGCCCGTGCTGCTTTCGTGACCTTATAGACTAACACATCTATCATCGCCTCTTGAGCGCTTGCTGCTAAATCGGCGACAATCTTGTCGGAGAGTTTCTCTGACTCTCCCGAAAGATTCTTTTTCAGTCGCTGCAGTTCATAAAGCACAGCTGTTTTTAGGCCTGAGAAGCTGAAATCGTAATCGTTATCTTGTAGCTTCGGTCGTGGAAAATGAAAAGCACTTGGATTACCGAATTTAGCAATTTTATCTATCTCAGGGCCACCTGGGTAACCGAGCCCCAACAAACGTGCGATCTTATCGAATGCTTCACCGACGGCATCATCGACACTGCGACCAATCATTGTGAACCCTTCGCCTCTTTCCACTTTCAAAATAAGTGTATGCCCACCGGAGACCATAAGAACGATAAAAGGAGGCTTGAGCTCTGGATAAACAAGGTAATTCGCGAATACGTGACCTTCGATATGGTTCACACCGACGAGGGGCTTATTGTACCTAAGAGCCAGACCTTTTGCGAACGAAACACCAACGAGCAAGGCGCCTATTAATCCTGGACCTTTTGTTACCGCAATGCCGTCGATCTCTTCAACTCGTAGATTAGTTTTTTCAAGGAGTTCAACGAAAAGAATAGGGAGCTTTTTTAAATGCTCCCTTGCGGCAATCTCCGGAACCACACCACCAAATACTTTATGAATTTCTATCTGCGAGTAAACAAGGTTTTCCACGATGACGTTATCTTCAACGAGTGCGACAGAAGTTTCATCGCAACTTGTCTCGATGCCAAGCACCAACACACAAGTTCACCCCAGAGAACGTGCTATTTTGAGCTCTTCCGCTTGCCAGTGCATGTTAAAATTTCAAGCACTTTCTTTCATATATACGATTGGACGCTCTCTTTTTAAAACACATTCCTCAGTGACAACTACCCTATCGACAGCCTTCAAATCGGGAATTTCAAACATCACATCGATCATAACTTCCTCAAAGACGCTCTTGAGTGCACGGGCACCAGTACCTCTGCGGAGTGCTTCGTTGGCGATTGCACGTAATGCTTCTTCCGTGACTTCCAGCGTGACTCCGTCAATTTCGAAAAGTTTTTTGTACTGTTTGAGAACGGCGTTCTTGGGTTCTTTGAGAATCCTCACCAGGTCTTCTACGGTGAGATCATCGAGAGTACCGATAACCGGGAACCGGCCAACAAACTCCGGCATGAGACCGTACTGTACAAGGTCATCCGGTGTCACATGTTTGAGGATTTCACCAAGCCTCATCTGTTCTTTACTTTTGACCGGTGCGTTAAAACCTATAGTACTACCTTCGAGCCTACGCTTGATGATCTCCTCGAGCCCGTCAAATGCACCACCAACAATGAAAAGGATGTTCGTTGTGTCCACTTTTATGAACTCTTGATACGGATGCTTACGTCCACCTTGGGGGGGAACGTTTGCAATCGTTCCCTCGACGATTTTTAGTAGACCTTTTTGCACACCTTCACCGCTCACATCCCTTGTGATCGAAGGATTCGGTGATTTACGGGCAATTTTATCTATTTCGTCGATGTAAATGATACCGTACTGGGCGCGTTCCACGTCGAAGTTCGTTACTTCCAAAAGCCGGAGCACGACATTCTCAACATCCTCACCAACGTATCCAGCTTCAGTAAGCGGTGTAGCATCGGCGATAGCAAACGGTACGTCTAAAATCTTGGCAAGCACCCTCGCCATGAGAGTCTTACCGCTACCAGTCGGACCAATCAATATGATGTTCGACTTTTCAATCTCCACATCGTCCGTATCGCGACCAAAGAAAACTCTCTTATAGTGGTTGTAAACCGCAACGGATAGAATCTTCTTAACTCTATCTTGCCCAACAACGTACTTATCAAGTTCAGCCTTAATCTGTGACGGTGTGGGGAGTTCCTTCCTATCGCGTGTCAAAGTTCCGGATACGCGAAGCTTCATATCGCTCTGAAGGATATCGTGGAACAGCTCTACACACTCACTACAAATGTAAACATTACCTGGACCTGCGATAAGCTTTTCGACCTTATCGGCGGCTCTACCACAGAACGAACAAAACTTCTGTGCCATCCTTTACCTCCTTTTACTTCAACGATTCGAAATTTCATTCCAGTTTACTCGACGGTTACACTCTTTGCAAGATTCCTCGGCTTATCTGGATCGTAACCTCTCTTGTCTGCAATGTGGTACGCAAAAAGTTGTATCACTGGTGCTATGACGAGCGGATAAAGATCCTCTTGAACTCTCGGAACGTATATGACATCGTGAGAAATCTTTTTTATTTCTTCGTCTCCCTCGGTTGCAACGGTGAGTATCCTTGCGTTACGTGCACGTGATTCCTCTATGTTGCTCCTCATTTTCTCATAAAGGCTATCTTGAGGTGCTACAGCAAAGACTGGGAATGTGGGATCAAGGAGTGCAATAGGACCGTGTTTTAATTCACCAGCAGGATAAGCTACGGCGTTAATGTAGCTTATTTCCTTGAGCTTCAGTGCACCTTCCATTGCCGTAGCCGTGTTAATTCCGCGGCCTATATACATGAAGTGGTGGTAATTTTTGTAATACTCGGCCATTCGTTCTATTTCTTGATTTTGTAGTACGTATTTCAACGTCTTTGGCATACCGATTAATTCTTTTGCAGCACTGGAAAGTTCTTCGTTCCAAACGCCTTTCTTCTTAGCCAAGTACATTCCGAGTATGTAAAGCAAAACGAGCTGATTTATGTAGGTCTTCGAAGCAGCGACTCCGATTTCCGGACCTGCGTTCATGAAGAGTGTTACATCACTTTCGCGGGTAATTGTCGAACCTACGACGTTGGCTATCGCAATTACCTTGCCTCCAGCTTTTTTGACGGCGCGTACACTTTCAAGTGTGTCAGCCGTTTCACCTGATTGTGATATCGCGATCGTAATCGTTTCGTCGTTCACACGAATTGGGCGATACCTAAACTCCGATGCGACATCGATGAGTACATCAACATCCAGGTATTTTTCCGCAAAATACTTAAAAACGAGGCCTGCATGATAACTTGTTCCGCAAGCGACAAGCAAGATTCGCTTGATCTTTTCAAGGTTGAATTCGTCCAGTTCGTATAAGGTTGGAAAACCTTGCTCATCAAATCTTCCCACCAACGCACTTTCAACAGCTTCAGGGATTTCGTGTATTTCCTTTATCATAAAGTGTTTGAAGCCACCCTTTTCGGCAGCGCTTTCATCCCACGTGATGTGCGTGTGTTTGCGAATTACCACGTTACCGTTAATGTCGGTAATCTTAGCCTTATTTCCTTCGATGTAAACGACGTCACCGTCTTCAAGAAATATAACATCGCGCGTATATTTAATTATTGGCGTAACATCGGAAGCCAACACACAGCGTTTATCATCACAACCAAGTACCAGCGGACTTCCCTTTCGAGCTCCTATCATAATGTTTGGCATGTCCGCGTGTATCACCGCAATTGCAAATGCCCCTTTTAGCTTTTTCAGTGTTTTCAAGACTGCTTGATAAAGGTCTCCACGAAATTCTTCTTCTATCAAATGACTAATTACCTCGGTATCCGTTTCAGAACGGAAGATGTGCCCCTTATCCATTAGTTCCTTTTTTAGTTCTTGGTAATTTTCTATGATTCCGTTATGAACAACTGCGATCTTGCCGGTGCAGTCCGTGTGAGGGTGAGCGTTTTGGTCGTTAGGAGCACCATGCGTTGCCCAACGTGTGTGGGCAATACCGCTACGTGCAGTTTTTTCAACATTAACAACGCTTCTGAGCGCATCGATTCTTCCAACACTTTTGCTAACGTATAATCCCTGACCATTCGTTACGGCAAGCCCCGCTGAATCGTAACCTCTGTACTCGAGCTTTTTCAAATTGTCTATCAATTCGGAAAGTTTAAATTCGTGCCCGATGATACCGACGATTCCGCACATCAGTTGTTCCCCTCTCTACCTAGCCTTTTCTTAAGCTTTTCCACCAACTGGTTTTCAACTCCGCGTCTGGCAACTTCAAGGGCGTTCTTTATCGCAACTCGATCCGAATTACCATGCGCTTTGACAACCAAGCCGTCAACTCCTAAAAAGAATGTACCTCCGTAACTTCTCGGATCAAGCTTTTTCTTCAACTTTTTCAACGTTCTTGCGAAAAACAATGCTCCCAAAATACCATCAAAACTTTTTTTGACTTCTTGTTTTATTATCGTAGAAATCAGTTTTGCAACACCTTCCATCGTCTTCATTGCGATGTTACCAGAAAACCGTCCGTAACCACGACATCGACTGTTCCAAGGTTTATATCGCTTCCCTCGACATTTCCGTGAAACTTTGTACCGTAACGTTCTTTTAGCATTATGTAAGCTTGTTTTTCTCTTTCTGTACCCTTGTTTTCTTCGGTACCAACGTTTAGCAAACCAACCTTCGGATCTGGCACACCCAAAAGCTTTGCATATTCGATACCCATCTCAGCGAACTGTACAAGCCATTCAGGCCTTATCTCTGCGTTAGCTCCAGCGTCAATTAGCACTGTGAAACCTTTCAAACTTGGAACGGGGACTGCCAAAGCTGGCCTCTCAATGCCCTTTATACGGCCCACAACCAAAGTTGCGCAGGCCAAGAGTGCGCCGGTGTTTCCCGCACTGACAACGGCATCCACTTGTTTTTCTTTGAGCATTTGACAGCAAACGTACATGGAACTCTCTTTACGTCGCAATGCTTCAGTAGGCTTGATGTCCATTGGGAGAAAATCTTTCGTAGACACCGTCTCGAAATATTGCTTCAATGGATGCGAATCAAACTCCCTCACGTGTTCCGGAAGGCCGACGACGTATATCTTAACATTATCAATTTTTGATTTTTCAAGAAACTGTGCATACATAAAAGCGCCGGCCTTTATTTCTTCCGGCGCTTTATCCCCACCCATCAGATCGAGCGCGATTCGAATCATCTTGCAACCTCAAATATCTGTTTCTTGCCGTAGTATCCGCAACTCAGGCAGACACGGTGTGGTTGCTTCGGTGAACCGCAGTTCGGACATGTTGTAACAGCCACAGTGAATGCCCTGTAAATCTTCGCGCGTTTGTGATGGGTCCTGCTCCTTGAACGCTTCTGCTTTGGAACGGCCATGTTTATCCCTCCTGTGCGTTTTTAAGTTTCAAAAGTATTGCGAACCTGGGGTCGGTTGAACCGAGTTCAGGTTCTGAACAACTGTGCTGTGGGTCTTCGTTTAAATCTGCACCGCAGTAGGGACACAACCCTTTACAATTCGGGTTACAAACAAAAACATCGGGGGCACTACTTACAATACCCTCGATGATTCGTTCTTCGAGGTCTATTATATCACCCGTTATTTGAATTTCGTTTATCAATTCTTTAAGTTCTTCTTTCTTTTGGTAAATCTTCTGCTCAAAAGTATACACCGCTTCTATTACACCGTCAATGTACATTTCCGAAATTTTCAAACACCTATCGCATGGCCTTTCTACAGAACCCCTCACGTAACCGCCAAGTACAATCTTGTTGTCCGCGTAAGTCAGAACCATCTTCACCTTGAATCCACCGTGTAATACCTTGTAGGTTCCTGTGTGAAGTTCTATTTCCTGCGGTGCAAATATACCTTCTATAACTTTCCTCTTTTCTGTTATTATATCTTTCACACTGATCTTCCACATTGAAATCACTCCACGGTTTTGGTATTATAAAAGTTATCGCACATTTCCCTTCGGAGTTTCGGTAAAATTATACTCCGAAATTTCGAGTTGTTAAGTGGTAAAAAATTAACAAATTGTAAATTCTGGTGGATTTTGCAAGAGTACATGTGATATAATAAAGATTTGGTGGTGATTTGTCAAAATGGAATGGTTTAGGAGATTTCTCGATTGGTTTGGTAAGATTCCAGGTTGGTGGAAAGATGCGTCGAAAGGCCAGAAGTTTATCGTGACCCTCGTTGGTGCGTCGGTTTTGAGCGCCGCGATTCTTTTGGCTTTGATAAATGCGCCCAAATACGTACTACTACTTTCAACAAGAACAGAGGCCGATGCTGGTCCGATTTTGCAGCAACTCGAAACGTTGGGTATTCCCTATAAAGTCGAAGCCGGAAACAAAATTCTCATTCCTTCTACCTACAACGTGTACGAAGTTCGGATGCGACTTGCTTCCGCAGGTGTACTTGCGGGATCAACACGTGGTTTTGAAATACTTGACCAAACTTCCTTGGGAGCCACAAGTTTTGATAAGCAGGTACGCTATCAAATCGCGTTGCAGGGGGAACTTGAAAGGACCATATCGACTATCAAAGGAGTTCAGTCAGCTCGTGTAGTTTTGACACTCCCAAAGTACACATATTACGTTCGCGGTGAGATGAGCGAACCTCGGGCCTCCGTGATGGTCATTCTCGAACCTGGTCAGTTGTTAACGAAAGAACAAGTGCGTGGAATAATTGCGTTAGTGCTCGGAGCAGTCGAAGGGATAAAAGCTGAGAATATTAAAATAGTCGACCAAACCGGTAAGAATCTTTCCGAGCTCTTAAATCTCGATGAGACCACAGCGTTAGCTTCTACAAAGCTGGAACTGAAGATGAATCTTGAAAACTACTACAAAAGGAAGATAAAGGAACCTCTCGAGAGTGTTTTCGGCCCCGGTAGGGTTGAAGTAATCCCCGACGTGAAACTCAACTGGGAAAAGATCGAGAAACAGATAGTTACGTACACCGCTCCAAATAAAAAGGAGGGCCTTGTGAGGAGCAGAGAGGTTCAGTCGGAAATTTCGACTACCATGCAAGGGCCGGGTGGACCTGTAGGAACGGAGTCAAACATACCACCAACGACGTACGAAACGGTGGAGGCGACCGGTCAAGCGACATACCAAAAATCTCATGAAATTGTGAATTACGAGCTAAACCAAATTGTCGAAAACGTTGTTAGAAATTCCGAGGGTGAAATTGAGAATATCACCGTTTCTGTGATTATCGACGCATCCTCGACGGTGGTTGAGCGAACGCCAAAGGAGCAGATAGAGAAACTTGTTACCTCAATCATTGAAAAGAGTATCGACGCGAATACTCCGGAAGGCTCAGTTACTTACGCCGTGGCTTTTATACCGTTCAGCCGGGAAATTGAGATGGGATTCTATGAGCAACTGAAAGAACTTCAAGCAACTCAGAAACTACGTACTCGGCTTGTTCTGCTTTTTATTGCTTCTGTACTCATATTCTTCGCAACGTACCTGGGTTTGGTCCAATTCAGAAAAGTGCAAGCAAGGAAACTAATGCTCCAACGGTATAAAGCACTTCAAGAAGAGGCCCAGCGTGTTATGGAACAAATAACCGAGGAGGAAGTTATACCCGGTGCTGAAGAAGAGATGATTCTCGAACAGCTCAAGACCTACCTGCAGCAGGTTGCGGATACAACACCTGAGGATGTTGCCACGGTTCTGAAAGTTTGGCTGGCTGAGAAGGGATGATTCCGTATGGCAGGTAAGCTCACGGGAAGACGAAAGGCTGCAATATTACTTGTGACACTCGGGCCAGAGAAGGCCGCGAGGATTCTAAAGAATCTTGAGGAGTCTGAGGTTGAGGCCCTCACAGTTGAAATTGCGAACCTTGGTAAAGTGACGAATGAAGAACGGCGAACTGTACTCGAAGAGTTTCAAAACTTGACAAAGGCACGCGAATTGATCGTAAGCGGTGGTATTGAGTACGCAAAGGAAATGCTCATAAAGGCTTTCGGGCCGGAAAAAGCAATGCAAATCATAGAGAGACTTGTTTCAAACTTAGCTGTTAAACCGTTTGAGTTCATGCGAGGTGCTGATGTGGTTCAAATCGTCAACTTTCTCCAAGCTGAACATCCGCAAACGATAGCACTTGTTTTGAGTTTCCTCGAGCCGAGAATCGCTGCGCAGGTAATCTCCGCTCTACCGGAAAACCTCCAGATCGAAGTGATCAAGCGTATCTCGTTGCTGGAACGTGCTTCCCCGGACGTCGTAAAAGAAGTCGAAAAATTGCTTGAGAAGAAATTTGCCGGTGTTGCTACACAAACGCTTAGCGCAGTCGGTGGCCTTGATACTGCCGCAGAAATCATGAACAACCTTGATCGCACCACGGAAAAGAACATTATGGAACGGTTAACTTACGAATCGCCGGAGTTGGCAGAAGAAATCAGAAGAAGGATGTTTGTCTTCGAAGACATACTCAAACTCGACGACAGATCCGTCCAGCTTGTGCTCCGGGAGGTCAATATGCAGGATTTAGCTGTTGCACTCAAAGGTGCCTCGGAAGAACTCAAACAGAAAATATTCAACAACATGTCGAAACGTGCGCAACAACTCTTGAAGGATGAAATCGAATTCATGGGACCTGTTAGGGTTAAAGACGTGGAGGAAGCACAACAAAAGATAATAAACATCATCAGAAGACTTGAGGAAGCAGGCGAAATTGTAATTGCCCGTGGTGGGGGAGAAGAGCTCATCACGTAGTTTTCGAAGGACTAGGAAGTATCTTAACAACGGAAAGGATTGAAATCACATGTCCATACACAAATGGGATGACAGTGTTTATTGCGTCGTTGACGTAGAGACAACCGGCGTGGATCCGTCCAGTGGTGATAGAATAGTAGAAATCGCAATTGTACCGGTTTACAAAGGAAAGATAGTCAAAGAATGGGTTTACTCCTCGCTTGTGAATCCAAAAGTCTACATACATGCGTACGCACAGAAGGTGCACCGGATATCAAACAACGATATCGAAGGGGCACCTGAACTTGATGAAATTGTCTCGGTCGTTCGCAAATACTCTCAGGGTACGATACTCGTGTTCCACAACGCTACGTTTGATCTCACGTTTCTCGATTACGCTGCGAAGGAAGTTGGACAACTCCCGCTTGAAGTTGATTATATAGATACCTTGGACATCGCCGTTGCGGTGTACGGTAGGCGAAGGAAACTCGAGAGCCTGGCCAAAGAATTGAGGACCTCCCACCGTGTGACTCATAGGGCGTATGATGATGCACACGTGACAGCCGAGGTATTCATAAAACTTTACGAAAAGTACGGTTGGGGATTAGTGCACGAGTTTTTGAAGCGTTGGGTGGGGAGGGAATACTGATGGTAAAGAACTACGTGCTGGATACAAACGTGCTCATACACGACCCGGAAGCTATTTTTTCGTTCGAGGATAATATTGTCTGTGTTCCTCTCCCCGTCATCGAGGAGTTGGACAAGTTAAAACGTGAACAAGGGCGAATCGGGAGGAACGCGAGGTGGGCAATCAGGTTACTTGAGGAATTGAGGGCAAAAGGAGATCTGCATACCGGTGTCAGTCTTCCAAACGGTGGAACACTGGTAATTCCCGTTCTAGGTGAACAAGATTTTGAAAAACACCAGGTGAAGTTTCTGTTCGAAAAGTACGTGGATAACTGGATAATTGCGTACGCTTTTTATTTAAAAAGTAAGAGTGAGCGCCCCACGATTATCGTTTCTAAGGATATCAGCCTCCGAGTTAAAGCAGGGGCTTTGGGAATAGCCGCTGAAGACTATTTGACCGACAAGAGCGATTTACAACTCCTCTCACCCGGGTATCACGTCTTCGAACGCTTAGATAAGGTTAATACAAGCAAGCTTGTGCCGAACGAGTATGTAGAGACGAACGAAGGATACTTTCGATTTGACGGTGAGGAACTCCGGCGAATCGAGCCAAGGACGAAGGTTTACGGGATACAGCCGAGGAACAAGGAGCAGCTCTTTGCACTTGACGCCTTGATGGATGATTCGATCAGCCTCGTCTCCCTCATAGGTATTGCCGGTACTGGAAAAACCTTTTTGGCACTTGCTGCTGCACTTCAGAAGACCCTTCTGGAAGGGATTTACGATCGTATTATCGTTGCGAGGCCACTCGTTCCAATGGGTGGTAAGGATATTGGATATTTACCAGGTGCGCTCGAGGAAAAAATCTCACCGTGGATGGGTGGGGTTATGGATAACATAGAGTACCTGTGTAGGTTAAACAGCGTAAGTTTTAAGGAGCTAATGAAAAAGGGCGTAATCGAGCTTGAGGCTCTCACATACATACGTGGCCGGTCAATACCAAAGCAGTTCATTATCATAGATGAGGCGCAAAATCTCACACCGCTTGAGGTTAAGACGATATTGACAAGGGCCGGTGACGGTACAAAGGTGGTTCTTACGGGGGATCCGTTCCAAATCGATACTCCATACCTGGATGAAAACAGTAATGGCCTGGTATACGCTGCTACAAGATTCAGAGGACAGAAAATAGCGTGTCACATAATACTTCAAAAAGGTGAGCGTTCGGAGTTAGCAACATTAGCCGCTCAACTACTGTGAGTCTCTGTTGGTTCAGGGAGGAAACTGGAATGGTTGTTGAAGTCAATAACGTTCGCCTGTTAGACGACTATGAAGGCTTTTCGTATTACCGCGAACAGCTTGAACGCGCGAAGGTTGGATTCCTGCTATTACTCTCCAACCTATTTCCCGATGCGCATTTTGTGTTTTACAACATCTACGGTGATTTTGCCATGCACGACTACGTCCAGAATACACTGAGCGGTATATTTAAGAGCTTTGAAGTTTCCGTTGCCGGCGAAGACGTCACATTTAACTCTTCTCCCATCAACAACATCCCGGTTGTTCTAATCGACGGACGACCACGTGTAGTCGAAGAGGCTGAAACGATAGGTTTGATTAGAACCGATAGCGTGTCCTCACAACGTTGCGCTTATAAGCGGTGCTTCACAGTTGTTGAATCACCGCTTCTGGATCGGGGAATGGAAGGGGTTTACGGTTTGTTCGTTGAACTGATACCGAAGACCCCCATGGAACACGTTGCTTTGAAGTCTTTAGCAAGAGATGAAGAACGCTACGTTGTACTGAAGATACTCCGGGGTGAAGATGTATGCTTTTGAAAAGAGCCGTCATAAAGGGTTTTGGAAAATTCAGGGACAAAGAGTTCCGTTTCAAACCTAACCTTAACATTATTTACGGTCCTAACGAGAGCGGAAAAACTACGCTCGCAAAGTTCATACTCTCCACACTATCTCATCCCGATGAAGAACTCGAAAGGTATAGACCGTGGAGCGGGGGCGAGCTCGACGGATATGTGGAAACTACGGACGGAACGTTCTTGTTACTTCAACGTGAGGGAACGAAGTTGGATAGAAAAGTCCTGGAAACGGTCGGTTTTGTTTTGGAGGACGATGAACTTGAAAGCCTGCGGATTGAAAAGAAGCTCTTCGAAGCAAACTTGATGAAGCGTACAGAAAAAACCGACGAGGGGCGCATATTCAAAACGGTTCTTTCCAGACTCGAGGGATTGGACTTTCGACGTTGTTTTGAGAGGTTGAATAGCCAATACAGACTGCTCAAGGAACGTATCGAGAAGGTTAAGCTTGATGTTAGACGGTACAACGAACTTGGACACGCACTCAGAGAACTCAAAGGCGAGTTAGAACATTCCGAGAATGTTGAAAGGCAGTTGATAATCGAGCTTCAGAAAGTCCGGCAGAGTAGGACTGAACGTATACTTGAAGAGCTTTCGCAGGTAAAATCGCGACTTGAAACGGTGCAACGCGAACTTGAGAAACTTGCGTGGGTGAAGTCCTGTTCTGAGCAAGAAATCGTGGAGATAACGGATTTACTGAACAAGGAGGGGAAGTTGAAAGACTTTTCGGAGCAATTGCGCGAGGAGGAAAATGCGGCAGTTGAAAGATTGACACAAATTAATCGTGAAATTGAAAAAAGACTGCAGAGTTTGAATTTGGTCTCCGCAGCTGATCTTGAAAATGCTAACCTTCGGGTGAAGCATTTATCCTTGCTTGCGAAGATGTACACTGATTACAACTCCGAGGTGTTTCCTGAAGATCCACTGTGGAAAATCTTTCTGGAAACACCGAACATCCTCGAAAGGGCTGAGGAAGAGGAAAAGCACTATAGAGAGCAAATTGATATCCTTGAGGGAAAAAAAGCCAAGATACAAGAGGAGATAGAAAATTTGGAAATATCATCAAGACGATTGCGCGATGCATCGATTGTCAGTACCATAACCGGAGTGGTACTTTTTGTGTTGAGTTATTTCCTCAAAAATTTTACGATAGCACTCTACATTTTCTCGGCAGCAAGTTTATCTCTCGGAGTTTTATTCTACGCATTTTCCAAAAAGAAGGAAGGAAGGCTCAAAGTTTGCGAAGAAGAACTTGTCGATATATCCATTCAAAGGCCAACACCACCTCAGGTTTTGAAAATCTTGGAGAGTTACGGTGTAACAAATCTAAGACAGTTGAGGCGTAAGTACGAAGAATTTCTTCAGTGGAAGGTCAGCAACAAAGAAAAAGAACGAAGACTCCAGGAAATGAAGGAAATTGAGCAGGAGATAATAAGAGAACTCTCGAAATTTGGGGTAAACGGCGCGGGCCAGATGCTAGTTTCAGCGGTTGAAAGGCTTCAACAAAATTTCTCGGAGATACAAGAACTACTCCAAGAAAAGGAGAACTTGGAAAGGCGACTTAACAACATAAAAAATGAGTACGCAAGCATTCAAAAAGAACTTAAAAGCGTCTCCGAAACTCTTGAGAGCACGTTGAACATGCGGGCATTGACAAAAGCAGATGTTACTAATTACCACACTGCACTTCTAAGATTTTCGGAACTAAAAGATGAGCAACTCGATCTTGAGAAAAAAATCAGTCAGCTCAAGACCGAGTTGGAAGACGAAGACGGTGATGAAAAAGTCAGACACTTAAAAGAGGCGATACGTTTCGAAGAAAAGAAGCAAAGCGAACTTTCGTACAAGATAGCACAAACTGAGAAAGAGATGGCGAGCTTGTTTCCCAATTTTGAGGAGCTTGATGCCTTACTAAAAGAGAGAGACGAAATTATCATTAAAATAAATGCTCTAAAACGTTTAGAAATGATAATTCCCAACCTCAGAGAACATTTTAAAAAACTTCTTGAAAGGTTTGCGCAAAGTTACCAACGTGTCTTTGGCGAAGAATTCTCCGGTTTTATAACGTTCGTCACCGGGAGTTCGAGGAGCTTTGTCGTAACACCGGAACTGAGCTTGAAGGTTGCGGTTGAAGGGGAACTAAGGGAACCAACCGATTATCTGAGCGGTTCGATGAAGGACCTCATTGTCTTGGGGTTAAAACTCGCCACCTACAAGGCTTTTTACGACAACAACATCCCCTTAGTCATAGATAACGCGCTCATAAGACTCGATGACGAGCGCCTAAACAAGGTACTTGAGTTCCTCGAAAAGGAATCAAACACGCGGCAAATAATCCTACTAACAAGCGACAAGAGAATATTAGCCAGGTTTGAGAATTCGAGTGTTCAGATAACGTACCTGGAGGGATAATCGATGTACAAGAGGGTCTTACTAAAACTCAGTGGAGAGGTGCTCAGTGGGGAGTCACAGAAAGGATTCAGTGAGGAGCACGTGAAGTATCTCATTGAGGAAGTGAAAAAAGTTGCCGAGTACGGTGTGAAATTGGGAATAGTTATAGGTGCTGGGAACCTCTTCAGAGGTAGAGACTTTGAAGGTTTAAGGCCGACGATTTCCGACCAAATCGGCATGTTGGGTACTGTTATAAACGCACTTTACCTAAAGGACAGGTTTGAAGATGCTGGGATTAGAACCGTCGTGGTTTCGCAGATTGTTACACTACCTTCGGTGAAGATAATAAATTACGATGATATTGACCTGTACTTTGATGCCGGGTACGTAGTTATTTTTGCCGGTGGCACGAGTAATCCTTTCTTCACAACTGATACCGGTGCAGCGCTGAGAGCTGTTGAAATGAAAGCGGAGCTTTTGATAAAAGGTACGAAGGTTTCGGGAATTTACGATAAGGATCCAAAGCTCCACAATGATGCCGTAAAGTACAACGTGATTACCTACGACGAGGCTATCTCCAAGAACCTGAAAATAATGGATACGGAAGCGTTTTCGATTTGTAAGAGGTACAACATGAAGATACTTGTCATGAATTTCTTTGAAAACGATAACCTATTGAGAGCTATCAAAGGGGAGAACGTAGGTACGCTTGTTGTACCCACGTTTATGTCTTCCATTTGAAGACAGTTTAGATTTCGGGGGAATAGTTGTGAGTCCGTTTGCGTGGTATCCTGGTCACGTACAGAAGGCGAAAAGACAAATAAGAGAGAATTTAAAAAAAATAGATGCCGTCATCGTTGTCCTTGATGCAAGGGCACCAACTGCAACTGTGAGTTTTGAACTGGACATATTCAAAAACAAACAGAGATTGTTCGTTCTCAACAAATCGGATCTTGCCGATGAGAAGTACAACGAATTCTGGAGAACGGAAATATCTAAAAAGTTTCCAAGCTTTCTGCACAGCAAGCAAACTAAGCGGTCGGAACTCGTTGATTTTGTTAGTAGAAATGTACCACCGGATTCGAGGGTTTGTGTTGTTGGTGTTCCAAACGTTGGAAAGTCGACCATCATAAACAAGATTGTTGGACGCCACAAAGTTCAAACTGGTGCCCAGCCAGGTATTACCAGAGGTATCCAGTGGGTAAGGATTGAGAACTTTACGTTGATGGATTCACCGGGAATTTTGTACGCGGAGATATTTGCGAAGGAAATCGCGGCGAAGCTTTTGCTTGTTGGATGTTTACCATTTGAACAAATACCTGATGAGGTTTACGAGTTGGCGTACCAGATTTACAGTAACACGTCGGGAGATATCGCAACGATTCACGAAAAACTCGACGATTTTGGAAAGAAAAGGGGATTGTTGAGGAAAGGTGGAGTAGTCGATTTTGAAAGGAGTAAGCAGCTCTTCTTCAAAGAGTTATCCGAAGGACGTTTCGGAAGGTTTACTTATGATCGTGAACCGGAACTATTTTGGCAAATCATAGAACGAACGAGCAAAGTTAAAAACGATTGAACCATGTAAGTACTTTTGGAGGTGTGCCCTATGGTAGATGTGAGAATCGTAAACGCGGTTTTGGCTTCCGCTCAGGGGACTTACGAGGCGGTACTGCAATTGAATCCGCAATTCGGAAAACCACAGGCTGTAAAAGATATCACACCAAAATACAATATCGTGACAGTCATCGGCTTTGTTGGAGATATAGAAGGTAATTTCGTTTACGCTTTCAATGAGAAGACTGCTCTGACAATTGTTTCAAGAATGATGGGTATGGAGTACAACGTTTTGGATGAACTATCTCTAAGTGCGATAGGTGAACTTGGAAACATGACATCCGGTAGCATAGCGATGAACCTTGAAAAGCTCGGTTATAAAATAGATATAACACCACCGACGGTCATTACGGGGAAGGATATGAAGATTACCGCCGAGGGTATCATTATCAGATTGCCCGTAACGTTATTTGAACTGGAGGATGTTGAGCTACACATAGCTTTAAGGAGTGGAAAGTAAGAAGCTACAATTTTGCTTTCCAAAAAAGAAGAGGTGTTCTCGAATGGTCGTTGTGACGGGGGTTTTGAAGGAGGAAATTATAGGAGTGTTCAGAGAGATGTTACCCATGCTCGAAAATGGTGAACTGCTTAGACGAAACTACTCAAGAGGTATCATTGGTGGCAACGAAGTTAGCGTCATTTACGGCTTCATAGGTAAAATCGAGAGTGCGATGATTGCTCAGGCGATAATCGATAGATTCAACCCGAAATACATCATCCATTGCGGGTCGGCTGGGGCTCTATCTCCAGAGTTGAAAATAGGAGACATTGTGTGTGGCACTGTTTATTACGAACACGACTTCGAACGCTCTGGACTTAATGCCCTCGGCGCATCTGAAAGATTATTGGAGAAGATAAAGGATACCTACGCGGATGTCAAATTTGGACCAATTGCAAGTGGTGATGTCTTGGTCAGTGACCGTGCAATAAAGGAGAGAATTTACAGTAAATTCGGAGCGTTGGCCGTTGATATGGACAGCTATGCGATAGCAAAGGTATGCTGGGAAAATGGTGTGGAATTTTGCGCTTTGAAAGTCGTTGTTGATACGAGTGAAGAGCACGCGCTGGTAGAATACGAACAGAATTTTAGAAAATTCGCAAGCCTTCCTTCTACCATAGTTTCAGAATTGCTTGAGAAACACCTGCTGTGAGATGATAACAGGTTATTTTCAGACCGGGGGATTAGCATGCACAATAGCTGGATCGTGGACGAAAGAAATTACTTCTCCAGGTTGGACAAATTTTTAAGACATGAACTCAAGCACGTACCACTGAGCGCGATTTACAAGTTTATTCGAACCGGAAAAGTTTTCATCAACAAAAAGCGTATCAGGAACGCGTCTGCGAAACTTGAGATTGGTGATATTGTCGAGATAGTCGGTGAGGATCTAACCAAGTACTCTCGCGATTACACCGAACTTAAACCCGTGTCGATGAAGCTTGATATCATTTTCGAAGATGCGCGGTTGTTGGTGATAAACAAACCTACTGGTCTTTCTGTCCATCCTGGCAAGAATGTATCAAGACCATCGCTTATAGAAGGTCTCATGTACTACGCTCAGAAAAACGGCTTCGAAGCATTTCTGGTACACCGTCTTGATAAAGAGACTTCAGGGGTACTAATTGTTGCCAAGGATAGGAACACAGCGCGCGTTCTCGGTGAGTTAATTTCCTCAAGATTTGTGGTAAAAAAATACTTGGCACTCGTCTTCGGCAAAATTCATGTTCCTCGAAGAATAGAAGAGCCAATCGATGGCCAGGAAGCGTTAACAAAAGTCGTTCCTCTGAAGCAATTCCACTGGAACGTTAACGGTTATGAGCATACGTTAACGTTACTCGACGTAGAGATAGAGACGGGAAGGAAACACCAGATCAGGAAACACCTTTCTAAAATTGGTACACCGATAGTGTGCGACAATGAGTACGGAAATTTTCAGTTGAACAGACTATTCTCAAAACACTTCGGTTTGAAACGGCAGTTCCTACATTGCAAGCTCTTAGGTTTTGAACTTGATGGAAAACGTTATGAATTTGAGGCCCCATTACCTGGCGACTTGTCAACGGTTTTGGAGATTCTAACCTCGGGGCGTGGTTTGAGATGAAATTTCCTTTATTGGCAAAAAACGAGCTGTATTTGGTTATTGTGACGGCGGTTTTTCTGGCATTTGGAATTGTTTCTGTGCTTTTCAGAACCCCCGTTGACAGATCTCAAATGGATTTCACTGTGTTCTTTGAGAGTGATTCACGAGTCTTTTTTTTCGATGGCTCGAAATTTCCAGATGACGCTGGGTGTGAATTGGTAGTACCTGTGAAAGATGTGCCGACCGATCGGAGAACTGTTGAAACCTTCAGCTCCGCTGTGAAAGATAGATACGTTGGAAATTTGGAGTTTTACGGTAATCCGGAGTTCATACGTCAGTTTTACGAAGCTACACGGTACAGCAAGATAGTGAAAGTCCACTACGTCAAACCCGAGGAATTACAAAGGTACAACCCTGACACGTTATTCAAGCGTCTTTGGAGAGCTGTAGTGGAGAGAAGCGTCGAAGTTATTATCTTACCTGATGACGAACTTTCAAGAAAAGCTTACGAAAAGCTCACAACGTTTTTTCCTGTTTCGAAAAGTATTCCGAAACATTCGGGTGTTGATTTTAAAAACGAGTTGTACGGAACTTTGCTCGGACTTTACGTGGCATTCCACATGCCAGCTGCGATTTTTGGTTTTCTGTTCACAAGGGATTACTCAATATACGTTTCTCTGATGAGCATATTGGGTACGATTGTGCTCTTTTTTACTTCGAAAAACAGGTTTCTCACCGTTACGCAATTTCTAACTCTCGGGATCCTGACAAATTTTGCACTTTATTCCTATCCTTACGTCAACGATATCTATACCTACAGAGGTGTCAAATTGTCGCTCGTTTCACTACCGTTAACCTTTGCCGCGTTTCGAATCAAAGAGCTGATTTCGTTGAGCGAACAGCGTAAGGAACTAACGAAATTCATGAAGTTCAAGTTAACGCTTCTTCTTTTGACTGGCATTGCTGCTCTTGTTTACGCTGTTTTGAGAAGTGGGAATTACGGTTTTGTACTGACTTTTGAAGAAGATTTCAGGTTGATTCTTGAGAACATATTCATCGTCCGGCCGAGAACAAAAGAACTTGTTTTTCTTCCCATGCTATTTTTCGCATCAACGATTAACGACGAATTTTTGAGCCTCTTCCTTACGTTTTTTGGAACGTTTGGCTTGGTGTCGATTTTCAACTCGTTTTGCCACATAAAAGCCCCCATATTCGTTACGTTCTACCGAGAGATAGTAACTGTCCTCCTTGCCAGCGCGATTTTTGTACTTCTTTCTATTCTGCGAAGTCTCATCCTTGTCTGGACTCGGCAGAAATAAGAGGGGTGTGTGTTAGGTATGTCTGAAAAAACGGGTGGTATAACCACCCGTTTTCACTCTACCTGTCATCCAATTATACTTTCGATTGAATTAATTCAAAACGGATAGAACCCGAGGTCCAAGTTGTTCTTTTCCATAAGCGATTTAATTTCGCGTTCGATTATCTCCTTGTGGCTGGCTTCCCAGTCTTTAAGAAGTAAAAGAATCTTCTTGAGTTCGCTATCTTCAACTTTTTCCGCGCTCCTTTTGTAAAATTCCATGAAGTCCTTCTCAATCAAATAAGCCATCCGTAGAACGGCCAGGTCTTGGAAATCGTCTTCGAAAGGTGTGATTTCCAACGCCTGAGATTCGTAGCGTTTCGAAAAGATTTCCGGTTTTTCCGACACTTGAAAGCTTATTTCTTTACCTTCGTCGAGGTCTTTTATTAATCTCCTTATAAATTCCGTATGTTCTTTTTCCATTTCCGCGAGGTACTCGAATACTTCTGCCACTCTCTTGTGCCTAACCTCTTTCATCTTTTGGTGGTAGAATCTATAACCTTCGATCTCAAAATTTTCGGCCAATTTCAGGATTTCTTTCATTCAAATCCCTCCTGATTTCTACGGTCTTTCCGTGCCACGTAGGTATTCATCGATGCCCCGTGCTGCCCAGTAACCGTCGGCGATACCGTGGATTATATCTGGCCCGTTAACAATATCGCCACCAGCAAAGAGCCAAGGAATTTGTGTTTGCCTTAGGTTGTTGGTAAGTATCCTGTTCCCGACGAACTGTAACTTCGAGCGCCATTCTTCCGGCAGGCACGAGTAATCGGGAGCTTGACCTATTGCTTCAACAATCATATCACCATCGTAGAAGCAGAATTCCGATTCATCAAATTTTGGGTTAAATCGACCATTCTCATCGAAAACCTCTTTACACTTTACACATTTGAGTCCCTTGATTGAGTCCCTGTCCGGATAGAATATCACTTCCTTTGGTCCCCAACCGGGGTAAATCTTCACTCCTTCTTCCATTGCTTCTTCGATTTCTTCTTTATCCGCTGGCATTTCGTCAAACGTTCTCTCCAAGCATGTGACCGTAACATTAACCTCTCCATACTTCATTTTCTGTAGCCTTGCAAGGCTCCTGGCGATATCCATTGCAACGTTTCCACCACCGATCACCACAACACGCTTTGCTATCTTTGGTTCCGGACCATCACCGCGAAGAAAGTCGCGTATTTCTCTAAGGAGTGGCAACGCCTGGACAACGTCTGGATGGTCGGAACCAGGTATTTTTGTGGATCGACCCAGGACAAGTCCGGTGGAGAGGAATATTGCGTCGTACGCTTCGCGTAGTTTTTGGAAAGGTATATCTTTTCCAACGGTGATTCCCGTGTAGATGCGGACTCCCAGCGATTCGATGAACGCAATATCTCTATCCAGAGCCTCGTCGGGAAGCCTATACCTTGGAATACCGTAACGCATCACACCACCCGGACGGTTTAAGGATTCGTAAATATCGACTTCATATCCCAAAGTAGCCAAAAAGTACGCAGCTGAAAGTCCCGCAGGCCCACTTCCCACAATGGCAACTTTCTTTCCCTTTGGTACTCGCTCAAAAACAACTGTTTCATACCACTTTTCCACTGGGATGCTGTCGACGATGTAGCGTTTCAACCACCTTATCGCGATCGGTTCCCCTCTGTGTGAGATAGCACACACTTCCTCACATCTGTGCGTACATACACGACCACAGACGCTGGACAACGGATTTGCCCCAAGGTAGTTTTCACTTTCCAAACCTTTTAACAACCATTTAAGGGCATCTTTCAAGTCATCGCGCCAGATGGCTTTGATGTACTCGGGTATTCTCATGTGTTGTGGACATCTATCAGTACATATGCCACACTCTACGCATCTGGCTGCCTCCGCAACTGCCTGTTCTTTGCTGTAAGCTTTCACAAATTCCACAAAAGAAGTTACCCTTTCCTGGACCGGCAACACTTCTGGCCAAACTCTATCAAGGTCGAGCAAGTCACTGTTTTCATCACGGACCCAGCCAAGCTTAATCTGCGATGGTTCTTTCTTTAAGAATCCCTTCTCGGTTGGTGCAAACCTGAAATCTTCAGGATTCGGCGAAACGAAAATGTATTCCCGTGTCATGTTGAGTGAACCAGTCGTACAAATATCTACGCACATTGCACAAAAACTACATCTGCCGTAATCAATCACCGGTCTTTGTGGCTTCATTCCGTAATCCTGTTTCATATCTGGAACCTCGACCATCTCTATGGCGTCCGTAGGACAAATTTTTGCGCACGTACCACAACCAATGCATTTGTTCCAGTCGTTCACGTGGAACCCTCTATAGCGCGGGGATGCTTCCCGCTTCTCGTTTGGAACACGGATGGTAACAGGTTTTTCGAAAAGATTTTTCCACGCAATCAGTGGTGCAAACAAACTTTTCTCGGGCATCGATTATCGCCTCCCCGATTATCTATCTATTTCTGGTGCACACACGCCCATTGAATCGAGCCATATGGGTACATCGTCAATTCGAGTACCAGGTAACAGGTGTTCCACCCCGTACAATCCTTGCGGGTAGGATGCACCACGTACCGCTACCCTGTATGGTTTTTCACCACCATCGGAAACGACGAGATATCCGTACTCACCTCTTGTAGACTCGACGTGCACGTAAGCCATACCTCTTGGTACGCGTATCCTAAGCCCGCTACCTTCACCTATTTTGACGTTCACCGGACCAGACGGCATCTTCTCAAGGCACTGACGAATAATGCGAATACTTTGAATTATCTCTTTTGGCTTCAGGCTGATTCGTGCGTAGGCGTCTCCTTCCGTCGCAGTGGGAACTTCAAATTCAACCTTATCGTAGAAGAGGTAAGGGTCAACCTTCCTGATGTCGTACGGTACGCCAGTAGCACGCAAGCCGATACCTGTAACACCTATCTTCAAACATGTTTCCGTGTCGATTTTCGCAATTCCCTTTAACCTCGTGTGGAGTATCCTGTTTTTGAGAATGAACGTTTCGTACTCTGGTATCTTCGCCTCAAGATAGTCAAGCAGGTGGTATATCTTGTCTTCCAGCTTCGGTGGTAGATCCTTCCGTACACCACCGGGTACGATGTACATGTGGTATATTCTCGCACCACTGAGTTCTTCGAAGATGTCCAGAACCCTATCCCTATCGGCCACTGCCCAGTACATACTTGTGTACATGCCCGTTGGACCGCCGATACCGCCAAAGGACCAAAGGTGGTTCGCAATGCGTGCAAGTTCCAAAACGATCATTCTGATCCACTGTGCCCGTTCTGGTACCTCAACTCTTGCTATCTTTTCTATAGCCATGGCATAACATGCTTCGTTAATATCGGGCTCTGGAACACAGATTCTTGGAATTAGAGCTACATTCTGGTACCAAAGCCTTCTTTCCATTAATTTTTCGAATCCGCGGTGCAAAAAACCAGGCATTGGTCTTGCCTTGACGACGATGTCTCCCTCAACGTACATGTGTACGCTGAAATTTCCATGCATACCTGGGTGGTTGGGGCCGAAGAAAAGTTTTACCTCACCCATCGATCTCACCTCTCACATCACCGCGGATTATACGTGCTTCGTGAATCGCATCCTTTTGGTACTCACGATCAGGGTAGTGTTTCTTGGAGTACTCGAGAGGATCAAAATCCTTCCTCAGTGGGGGTAAGTCATTCCAAAGTTCGAGAATCAATGGCTTTTCACAGTTTTCGTTTCCTTCGAACTTGACTCCGAAGAACTCGTGAACATCTCTTTCGTAATACTCGGCAGTTGGCCAGATATGTTTAACGGTGTAGAAAATGGGATTATCCCTGTTCACGTACGTTGAAACAACGAACGTTACACCGGTACCCCAGTTAAAGAGTATGTAAACAAGCTCGAATTTCTTCTCCGCTATCCAGTCGATACATGTCAATATAGAGAGGTGCGAATAACCTTTTTCTTTAAGGAATTCAAGAACGGGTATTGTCTTCTCAGGTGGCGTAATTATCTTGTACTGCCTTGGGTCAACTTTTTCAGTGCTCACTCCTTCGAAAAGCTGATTAAGTGACGAGAGAATTTCTTCCAGACCGATATTATTCGTGGAACTCATCATGGATAATCACCTCACCTAAGCTACGCAGTTGGTTCTGCTTGTACCACTCGTAGTTTTCCTTGTAACGTTTCCAGCCGTTTGCTTCGCCCTTTCGTATCATTTCCATCAATTTTGTGAACGCTTCAAAGATAGCTTCCGGCCTTGGCATGCATCCTGCAATGTACAGGTCCACGGGAATATAGTAATCGAGTCTGTTAATCGTCGCGTACGAATCGTAGTAAATACCTCCGTTTATCGTGCACGAACCAAAACCAATGACGTACTTTGGATCCGGCATCTTTTCGTAGGTGTAAATAACCCTTCTAAGGGTTTTGACGCTCAAATAACCGGTGATGAGAAATATATCAGCTTGACGTGGTGTAGCCATTGGACCGATACCAAAACGCTCGAGGTCAAAACGTGATGTCATCGATGGTGGTAATTCTACAGCCCCGCACCCGGTACAGTAGTGCAGCATCCACATAGACCTACTACGTAACTGATCCGCTATCTTTTCCCAAACAGTTCTCTCATCTATTTTCACATTTCCGCGATTGGACACTGTAAATCCCTCCCTTACATTCCAGCAACGACCAAGAAGACTTGGATAAACGCGAGTAAAAGCGGTACCGTCCAGTAGAAATAAACCGCTTGTTCTATCCTAAAACGTGGCAGGACAGCGGATATCATGATAGCAAAAATCCAAACAGTGAGGTACTTAAGCAAGAACTCAAAGTAATTTCCTCCCCCAAGGAAGAGGTCAACAAAAATCGATATTTCTACAAACTCCATAAACGTGTTCATCAGCATGAGAAGTCCCATGTATTTTGCCGACAACTCCACCATGGGACCGGACGCAATTTCCGCAGGTGCGATCGGTGCCTCGAACGGTTCCTTTCCGAGCATGCCTTGCAAGCATATGAAAGCGACCAACGCACCTATTGGAAAGCGAAATATATTCCAGCCGTTGACTGACTGGATTTCTACGATGGTCGATATGTTTGAAGTTTTGAAGTTATATAGAAGCGAGGTTATCACTATCAAGTAAGGTACCTCATAACCCAGCATCAATGTAAGAGCGCGGGCTACACCGATCGATGCCCAGGGATTACCCGTTCCAACCATTCCCATGGCCATTCCAAGTGCTCCCACGGTGAACAGGTAAACGATGACGAAAAAGTTGTCCAATCCTGGGAAGGCTACGAAATTTCCAAGTGGTACGAATGTTAATGTTGCGATAACTCCACCAAGTGCCATAACTACACCGAAGTCGAATATCCAACCATGGGTCCAGCCGTGTTTAGTAAGCGTTTTAAGTACATCGATAAAGTTTTGGTACCAAGGTGGTCCATAGCGTTTCTGAATGCGAGCGGTGACCTTTCTACCTATGCCCTCAAACGTCAAACCAAAGAAAAACGCGGTTAGCAAGACACCAGCTACTCGTGCTGCAACGGCCATCTATTACCACCCCTTCCACAGGAGTAAAAGTATTACACCCAGCCAGAAGACGTACGCGGAAGCTGTACGGCTTACAAGGTAATCTATGCCTTTTCCTAACGATTTGAGCGCGTTCACCAAGGAAGCGTACAAATTCTCAAGCGAAGGATGGTCCCCGTATTCTCGTTCCAAGAATGCGTAAAACCTTGAAGCGTAATGGTAAAGGTCAAAGTTGTGTAGGAACTCACCTGAGGTGTACTGATCCTCCAAAGGTATCTTCTTCCCTTTCGGTGTTATTAGGTACAAAACGGCAGCAATGAGAAATCCAACTGCGAACATCACAAAGACGATCCACGTATCCCAGTAGCCCATTGAAGTTATCAGCTTCGTTCCTTCGTATTGGAAGGCATCGATACCGAATTCTTTTTGAGCGCCAACAATGAACTCAAGTACCTGCCCTGGGAAGACCCCAAAGAATACGGTGACGAGCACCAGCAGTATCATTGGAATCTGCATAATTATAGGAACTTCTCTCACATCTTTGTATTTGCTCTTGAGTTGCCCCAGAAAGACACCGGCCAGGGGTCTGAAAACATAGAGGAACGAACCTATGCTACCGACGAAAACAAAGATTTCCGTAACAAACATTCCGCGTGAAACGAGTGACTGAAAGATCATCCACTTGGAGATGAACCCGCTTGTTGGTGGGATTCCTGCCAAGGAGATTATTCCAACCAGGTACGTGATGAAGGTAACTGGCATGCGGTGAATGAGACCTCCAAGTTCATCAATTTTCGTCGTTCCAGTTCTGTAAACAACGGCTGCAAACGAGAGGAATATCATTGTTGCTGCTATTGCGTGGTTGAAAACGTGGAACAAACCTCCGGCGAATCCAACCTGATCGAGCAGCGCGAGACCTATCAGAATATATCCGCTGTTAGCTACTGTTGAAAACGCGATGAGCATCTTCATATCATTTTGTTTTATGGCCATCAAAGTTCCAACCAAAATCGACACGTTACCAAGCCAGATTAGTATGTATGATAGTATATTCACTCCACCGTAAAAATGTGGAAACAGCGTTGTGACCGGAAAAATGCTAAGAAGGAGTGCTATCAGGTAAGAACCCATCTTCACAAGTTGGCCCGACAAAACTGCACTGAACGTATCAGGGGCCTTACCATGAACGTTTCTAAGCCACACATGGAGTGGAAACACTCCGCTCTTAGCTATACCCGCTGTAAGCATTGAACAGACGACCAGCCATATGGTTGGTTTTGGCAACTGAGATAAATTTCGAGAAATTTCCACCAAATCAAATGTGTAAAATTTTGAGTAGAGAAGGAACGTTGCGAAAAGAAACGCGAATGAACCGATTGCCGTTATCGTGACGTACCATACCGCTGCTCGCTTAGCTTCTGATTTACTCATTGGGACGATAAAGAGACTGGCGAAAACAGTCAACTCCCAGAAGATATACAACACAACAAGATTCGTGGTGAAGAAAACTCCAAGTGTTCCAGCGAGCGTAAGTATTGACAGAGCATTGAACGCGTGCGGTGTTTTAAGCGTTTCAATCCAGACAATGTTAAAGATGGCATAAGCGCTAAAAACAATAAGAGAGAGCAACGCGAAATACTTTCCAAGTGTGGTTAAGTATAGCACATCGTATCCCAGAAAGTTTTCCGCGGTGTTCGATGGAATTTCCCAGAGCATCGCAAACGCGTACAAACTTATCAGGAGCAATATAATCGGTCCAAGGCGTCTATAAAAAAGTGACAAGAGGTAGCCAGCAACTGAACCAATTATCGCAACAAGGAGTATATTTTGCATTCACATACCCCCTTTCCCAAAGAAGATATCCCTGTAGAGCTGAAAATCGAAGAGTTTCTCTGCCAACAGATTTGTTTTATCAAGTAGCAACTGTGGGAATAGACCAATCACCAGTAGTATTAAAGCAGACAAAAGGACGAATAGCTTCTGAACAAACGGCAAATCGATGTTCTCAATCTCGCCTTTTGTGGTTTCTTTCTTTGCAAACCACTGTTCTATATTCCATTTGGTAACGTAAGCCAACTCTATAAGTGTGGAAACGAGTACGACGATTGCTAAAACGTAATTTTCCTGCTCAAAGAGTGCTTTGAGCAGATAGTACTTTCCCCAGAATCCGGCAAATATGGGCACACCGACGAGCGAGAGTGAAGAAAAAGTAAACGCAATACCAGTTGTTTTCGCATTCCTAAAGTTGGCCACTCCTAAATTTCCATAAACGGTGAAGAGTACGAACTTAGCCAGTGCATCCGTGAAGAGGTAGAACAAGGCAGTCGAAACGACCGATTCCTGGCGCGTCAAAAGTGAGGCAACAACGGTACTCATACTCGCCATGGATGCAAATGCCAGTGTCCGACCAAGGTTCTTTTGGTACAGGGCTCCCAACTGCGATAGCACTATCGAAGCAAGTACCGTGTAGTAAAAAACTGGTGGTAAATGTTCATCTACGAAGGTTAGCGACAAACGCGAGAAGAGATAAACCGTAGCTGTGCTAACCACGCTTCCGAGTACAACGGGAGTTAGTGCCGAACCATTACCGTACACATCAGGAACCCAGAGTCCAAAGGGAAGTACTTTTAATTCGACAAGCAGCGTAATAGCGAAGAGTACTAATGCAGTCTTCATTAGTTCAGGGTTTGACATACCGATGATATAAGAAGAATAAGCCATGTTCAACGTTCCACCCTGAACATACATGAATACCGCTCCAATAAGGTAAAAAATGCTCGCCACACCACCAAAGATCAAATACTTAAAACTTCCAAGTGCGTTGTCCTTGTCAGTTGAGATTATGTAGGAGGTAATCGCTATTATCTCCAAGAACACGAACGAATTAAAAAAGTCCGCTGTTAGAATTAAACCGTTCAACGCAGCGTTCATAACCAGAAGCGGTATGCTGAAACGTTCGTCACGAGTGATTAGTGAGATAACCAAAAACATCATATTCACGAATGATAGAAAATAGAATGCAACTTCATCGAAAAACAAGGTAATCCCGTAGACAGCGGGCCAACTGCCAAGTTCGATTATCTTACCAACGTGTGGCTTCAAAGCAAAGAGTATCACGAGGTTAGCTAACACGACAACTGGGAGTATCAAGCGTGCCAATTTCCTTAGAGGTATTGTGGCAAAGGCCAAAGCAAGAGGAACTGCTATCAACAGGGTTATCATACTCCCACATCCCCTTCATCATCCATAATTTCTTGCCACCTTTGATGTTCTTTTGAGAATTTCAATTCATCAAGCTCAAGTGTACCGTATCTCTCGTGTATCTTTATCAAAAGAGTTGCTCCCAGTCCAAGGACGCCGACCCCTATTACGATGGCCGTAAGCACAAGTGCCTGCGGTAAAGGGTCAACGAACTTTGCTATGGGAGTTACTGCCGAATAAATCGGAGCTTCCATTCCCTGGATGTACCCCAGCGAGATTATGAGTATATTTACACCGGTGTCTATCAATCCAAGTGAAACAAGCTGCTTAAAAAGGTTTCTCTGAGAAACGATACCGTAAATACCAACGGATACCAAAAAAAGTGGGAGGTAGTAGTAAGGAACAGAGAGAGCTTCTCTGAACATCTCGGACAGATCGTACAGCATCACGCTCCCCCCTCTCTCAGGTCCGATATCAGACCAGCCAATTCAGCACCAACCTTGAAACCGATCAACGCGTATACAAACGGTACAACACCTGCGCTGAAGAGCTCACCAAGTGTTCCGGTGGGGAGAAAGTTAGCAAGAAACGCACCGGATATGGCTAAACCGGCGAGGCCGACTACGACGTAACCGGCTCCGGAAATTTGTTCCACGTACTTTGTACCCGCTACTTGGAAATCGTTACGTGCTAGGGCAAGAAGTAGGATTCCCAGCGCCAAAATGGTTCCTCCAGGAAAACCACCGCCAGGTGACAGATGACCGTGGATAAACACGTAAGAACCAAGCAAGAAAATAAGTGGAAGCGCCACCCCGGATGCCGTTATCAAGACGTTGTGCTCGTCGAACGTGATCCGACGATTACTTCGTAACGAACCGAGCATTAAGCCGGCGCCAAATGCCGAAATAAATAGCACGGTTACTTCTCCGAGCGTATCAAACGACCTGTAGTTCACAACAATTGAGGTTACTACGTTCGCACTTCCCTCCTCCAAGTTCTTAGACTTCTTAAATTCTCTCGCGTCGTACGGCCCTTTTGTTGACTTATGGATGATATCGAAGGTCGACTTTCTGAACATTTCAACGTTTCCAAATTCCGGAAGTGTAGGCATAATACGATAAAAGAAGAACATCAGTACGGAAAGAGCAACAAGAATTGCCCAAATCCTTCTCATTGTTCATCACCACCTTTTTCCGTACTTTCCAGTCTGAGTAGTGCAAATATTAGAACAGCGCTTACTAAGCCGGAACCGACCGCTGCTTCCGTAATTGCCACGTCAGGGGCTTTCAGAACGATGAAAAAGAGAACACTTAACAAACTCACAGCCGAAAGTGCGATTACTGACTCCACGAGTTTTTTAGCCTCAACAGCGAAAATTGCAAACACGATCATTAATCCTCCGAACAACACCGCAAAAAGGTTCATGGGATCGCTTAGTGTCCAAATCATACGGTCTCACCACCGTTTTCATTTACTGATATTTCATCGACATAAGTCTCCTTGCACGTTGGAAGCTTGCACTTGTACGCTGCGCGGATCATAACAGAGGAAGCTACAGGGTTTGTTAACGCGACAAACAAAATTACGAGGAGCGATTTCCCCAAGAATGCGGGGTTTAAAATCCCGACACCAAGTACAAGTGAGAATGTTCCAAGTGTGGTTGCCTTGGTTGATGCTTGTAATCTTGTGTACAAATCAGGCATCCTCACCAATCCAAGTCCGGCCAAGAAATAGAAAAAGGCACCGATTCCCATCAAAGAGTAAGATATTGCCTGGTGAATAAACTGGCTCATTTCTCTTCACCACACTTTCTTTCCAAGTACCTGGAAAACACGATGGTCTCAACGAAAGAAAGGAGAGCGTACACAATTGCAATATCCATGTACATGTTATTTTCTGTAAGGAAAGCAAGGATAGAAATCAACCCGACAATCATAACGTTCATCATATCAACTGCTGCGAGCCTGTCAAAAGGTGTGGGACCGATCAAAAATCGGATCAACGAGAAAAAAACTCCAAGACCCGTCAATCCGTATACAAGCCAGTCAACAAGTGAAATTCCGCTCAAACTCTTCATTCAAACACCCCCTTGAGAACCCTTTCAAACTTACCGTAAATGGCTTTCTTCGAAGACTCGTCTGTTCCGGAGACTTCAATCCAGTGTACATAAAGTTGCTGCCCATCTATGTCTAATGTTATCGTACCCGGAGTTAGCGTGATAGAGTTGGCCAGAATCATTTTTCCGACCTCACTTTTCAGTTCAGTTTTTATCTTCACAAATCCCGGCCTCAATCCCATGCTGGGCATAATCACTCTGGACCCCACATCGAGATTCGCTTTGAACATCTCCCACACGAAAATCGGGATGTAGATAAATACAAACTTCAAAAATCTCACTGGGAATTTTGCGTCAAACGCTATTTTGTAATATCGTGTGAAGACAACCGAAACTACAAAAGAGACCAAAAGCCCTATCGCAATTTCCTGAGGGTCAAGAGACCAAGTAAGTATCAACCATGTGAAAAAGCTCACAAGAAAAACCGAAAAATTCATACATATCCCTCCTCGTCAAAAAAAATTAGATAGAAAATGTCTACTTTTTAGGATAACACAGACCAACATAAAAACGAAGTACGAAATTGGACAAAAAAAGTCTATTAATTGCGGATAGATATTGTAATGCTGCTTTATTTTCCTGTTGACGAGTTTATTCAAAGCTCATTTTTAAATTATACCAGAATTAGCTCTAAACTCAAAATCACATCGAAATTGGGAAGGGTTTCGGGAGGTTGAGGTTTAAACGGTAAATACAATTGTAAAAATAATTGTTAAAGTGTTACATTATGTTAATTGAAAATGTGTTAGATTAAGTATAAAATTATAGTTGCTCTCATAAATGTGATTGTAAAATCCTTAACACAGTTCTCTCAAACGAGTGAAAAAGCAAAAAGTGACGAAAAAGGAGGTTGAGTTTATGGGATTCCCGTTGATTGGTGATAGGGTTCCTGAGTTTACAGCAAAGACCACGCATGGTGTTATTAACTTCCCAAAGGATTACGCCGGTAAGTGGGTTGTGCTCTTCAGCCATCCAGCGGACTTCACGCCCGTTTGTACAACGGAGTTCGTAGCGTTCCAAAAAAGGTATGAAGAGTTCAAGAAGTTGAACACCGAGCTTATTGGTTTAAGCATTGACCAAGTCTTCTCGCACATTAAGTGGGTTGAGTGGATCAAGGAAAAATTGGGAATTGAGATCCAGTTCCCTATAATTGCGGATGACAGGGGACAGATAGCAGAACTGTTCGGTATGATTCACGAAGGTAAGGGTACGAACACGGTCAGGGCGGTCTTTATCATAGATCCAAACGGTATCCTAAGGGCATCACTTTACTATCCTCAGGAACTTGGAAGAAACATGGACGAAATACTCAGAATGGTTAAAGGCCTCCAACTTAGCGATCAAAACAAGGTTGCAGTTCCTGCCAACTGGCCAAATAACGAATTGCTCGGTGACAGAGTCATCATTCCACCAGCGACTGATTGTGCGACAGCCGAGAAGAGACTCAAGGAATACGAGTGTTACGATTGGTGGTTCTGTCACAAAAAACTCGAAGGCTGACGAAAAAGTAAGCAGCGCGATGGAGAACGGTGACCGGCGGGGATAATCCCGCCGGTATTTTGTTTTGTGGTATAATCGTTCTGGTACTCATCAGAGTAATAAAGAGGTGAAGGAACTTGGATTCAAAACTTTCCGCAGTTGAAGTTAGACACTTACTTCACCAAACTCCGGAACTGGCCTTTTGTGAGTTTGAAACGCAGAAATTTTTGAGAGAAGTCATCGAATCTCTTGGTTTGAAACCTGTTCCGATTGCGAAAACTGGTCTGCTTGTGTACGTGGAATCCGATCCAGGATTGCCCACGGTGCTCTACAGGGCCGATATGGATGCACTCCCTGTTCCTGAAGAGACCGGCTGGGTGTACGCATCGAAAAATCAAAACATGCATGCCTGTGGGCACGATGTGCATATGGCGGTCATGTACGGAGTCATTCGGAAGATCGTTGAAAATAGGATTCGTGGAAATTATTTATTCATCTTCCAACCTGCTGAAGAAACGATAGGTGGGGCGAAATACGTTTTGGAGGAGTTGAGGGAAAGGTTTAAAGTGAAGTGCGCAACTGCACTTCATGTGACGGATGAATACAAACTTGGACAGTTTGCCACGACGAAAGGTACGCTTTTTGCGTGCGCGATGGAAGTGGATGCACAGTTCGATGGGCAGGCTGTTCACATTGCTCAAAAATCGAAAGGTGTGGATGCTCTTGAGAAAGCTGTTAGGTTCCTAAACGAACTTTACGAGCGTCCTCTTGATTGTCAAGAAGTGGGGAAACGTGTGCTAGTTGGATTTGGAAAAATGCGTGCGGGAAACGTTAGAAATCAACTTGCAGATTCGGCAACTATCGAAGGTTCAATACGTGGGGAGACGATCGAGCTTGTTGCGAGTACTTTTGAAAATCTGAGAAAGAAGGTTGCCCAATGCGGTGGAACACTGAAACGCGGAAGCTTATATCCACCTGTCGTTAACAACACAAAGTTGTACAAGCTGTTTGGTGAGTTTGTAACGTCGAGTGGTCACTCTCTTGTTGATTGTGGTATGAAGTACACGGGAGAAGATTTTGGTTTCTTCTCACTCAAGTATCCATCGCTCATGTTCTGGGCGGGCGTAAGGTTAGAAGACGAAGTTGTCGGTTTACATAATCCGCGTTTTCTCCCTTCAGATGATGTAATTCCGTTTTTAACGGACTTCATGGTAAAATGGTTATTGAGACTTTGGACATTCGCTGTAGAAGGAGGAACAGAACATGATAGTCTTCATGACCGATTGGGGTAATTCACACTACGTTGGTATATGCAAAGGTGTAATGCGAAGCATTACGGATGTCGAAATTGTTGATTTAACACACAACATCTCTCCTTACAACGTGCGTGAGGCGATGTACGTTTTAGATAGAAGTGTTGATTGGTTTCCAGAGGGAACTGTTTTTCTAACGGTGGTTGACTACGGAGTAGGAACCGCTCGAAAAGCGATCGCGGTGAAAACAAAGAAATATTACTTTGTTGCACCGGATAACGGTTTGTTAACGTTGGTGCTTGAAAGATATGAGCCTGAGAAGGTTGTCGAACTAACGAACAGAAAGTACCACGTAGGGAATTCGAAAACGTTCCACGGAAGAGACATATTCTCCCCCGCAGCAGCGTATATATCAAAAGGTATTTTTGATGAACTAGGAACAAGACTGCCAAACTATGCCACGATTCCGTACAAACGCGCACACCGGTTGGATGGAGTTATCATTGGTGAAATCGCTTACTTCGATAGATTTGGTAACGTCGAGACGAATATACCGTTTGAATGGTTAGAAGATGTTTCCGAAGCACGGTTGAAAATTGGTGGGAAGAATTACAAGATAACTGTAGTTGAAACATACGCGGATGTTGATGAGGGTGAACTCCTGATTCACGAAGACAGCAGTGGTTACGTGGAAATTGCGGTCAACAAGGGAAGCGCGAGAGAGGAATACGGTTGGAAAGATGGCCAAGAAATTGAGATAAGCTTTAATTATTAAAGGCTGTTAGAAACCGTGGGTGGGAAGATGGGGTTGAAACTGAGAACTTTGGTTTTCGTTGTCGTGACGTTTCCACTTCTTGGATTCTCAGGGGTACTTGGGGAGTTTGCGTTCACAGTCCTTCGCGAGTACGGTGTGCCCGAGCGTGATGCACAAATTATTGCTAGAACTTTGGAGGAAGAGTCAAAAATTGTGCCAAGTGCGGTTGACCCACTCATGGTAATCGCGTTTGGGTTGGTCGAAAGTATGTTTAGAAACATCGTTGGTGACAACGGTAAGGCGATTGGTTACTTTCAGCTTCACGAGGCTGCAGTCATTTACGTTGCGAACTTTTACGAAGATGTTAGACAGTATAAACGCAACCACAGAAAACATTCGGAACTGCTGAATTTTCCAGATTGGCAAACCAGAATTGCCTACCGGTACGTTTACCTAACGCTTAAAAATGTCTGCAAGTGGGATTTACTCAGTACGATCTCCGCTTACAATGGTCGTAGCGATCGTTACAACATGTACGTCGAACGTTTCTTCCGCTTTTACTCGGAGCTCATTTCGAGGTTTGCCCGCTTTCAGACAGAAGCACGAAAAGTCGACTCTGGAACGGCGCGTACAAGGTAAGGTAATCAAAGGTAATCACAAGAAGAGGTGTATAGGATTTGAAATTGACCATAGGGAAGTACGTTCCTAAGTCTTCTCCGGTGCACTCCTTGGACCCTAGAAGTAAGATGATATCAACGTTGGTGGGAATTACCTCAGTCTTATTGGTTCGGGATTTGTGGGAATACGTTTTACCCGGAGGCTTTCTACTGCTCTTAATGTTCCTTTCAAGAATTAAGCTACGTGTTTATTTGAGGAGCTTGAAAAGTGTTTGGTTTCTGCTAACTTTTGCAATACTTGTACAGTACTGGCTTTCTGGGCCGCGTGAAGCTGTGTACATTGCTCTTAGACTTGCACTAATATTTTTGTACGCTTCGGTGCTCACGTTCACAACTCCACCACTTCTTTTGGCCAGGGGAATCGTTGATTTGTTGAAAATCTTTCGTGTGAAAGATGAGACGCGTGAAGACTTTGGGATGATGCTGGCGATATCGATTCGCTTCATTCCTATACTTTTGGATGAAACTGATAGGATAATCAAAGCCCAAACGGCCAGGGGAGCACGTTATACGGAGAAGGGATTGACAAACAAGTTAACCTTAATCACAAGCGTCGTCGTCCCACTGCTCGTTTCCTCGTTACGAAAGGCTGAGGAACTCTCACTCGCACTCATGGCCAGGAAGTATGGAATAGGTAAGAGAACACATTATTATCAACTCAGATGGCAGAAAAGTGATACTGCCTACGTATGTTTTCAAGTTCTGATGTTGCTCCTGCTTGCGTTAATTTAAAACATCGGGAGGTAGCAATGCAAGGAAGGGACTCTGCACTGAAAATTTACGTGGACGGTGCTTTCAAAGACGGTAAGATCTCCGGAGCTGTGTATATCCCCAGTACTCGTGAGGAGTATTACTTCTGCTTGGAAGATGAACAATTAGCTAAGCACAGAAACGTTTCCGGTGAGCTCATCGCTACAGCTCTCGCAATAAATTTAGCGCTGGAAAGATCGATAAAACATGTTGTTATTTACCACGACTACGAAGGCATCCAAAAGTGGGTGACTGGCGAGTGGAAGGCTCGAACCGAGCTGACGAGGGCGTACAGGGATTTTTGCATCGAAGCTCAAAAGTCAATGCGCATAGATTTTGTGAAAGTTGTTGCACATGGCAATGACAAATCTAACGACTACGTTGACAAACTCGCCAAACGTGCACTCCAGGAGTGTGTTTGTCACCCCACTTCCAAAACTTTTAGAATGATTCATAAAAGCCTGCAGCTTCTACGCAAATTTTAGGACTATCAGCTGGTGGTGTAGAATTTTTACTGTGTACTTAGCAAGAAATGGTTTGTGGGAGGTTTAAAAGAATGAGGGTGGTGCGAAAGTATCTTGAACGTAGAGGTATGAGCTTTGTTCCTGTGATTCTCTTGATTTTAATATCTCTTTTTGGATGCACCAAATCCACGCAACCGCCCTCCACGAAGTTAATCAGGCTTAAGACCGTAGAGTACGGAAAAATTAACGAGGAGATTTCGATAATTGCTGAAACTACTGAGCCCGGTGTTAAAATTAGAAGAGTCACCGTTTTATCGGACGGTGAAGTTCAAAAATTACCAATCCCAAGCTCGAATTCGAGTACGATAAAATGGAAACCGACCAAGCCTGGCAAGTACACTCTCGAAGTGGTGGGTTACTCGCTGATAACGGGGCAAGAATACAAGGAAACAAAAACCATTTTCGTGTACGATACATCCGGCTTTGGTATAGAGTACATGCGCTTGATACCACCCAGGCCTTATAAGGACGAGGATGTACTACTCCAGGTAAAGGTAAACGGTAGAAATCCGCTTGTAAAACTCATCATGGAAGGTGCCATAAGCAAGGATTTGGAAATTCCATCAGGAGTAAGCTATATTCGGCTCGGTACTTTCAACGAAGAAAAAGATTACACCATTTCCGTGGCAGCGAAGGTACCTGACAGCGATGACGCAACAACGATAACGTTTAGACCCACTCAACGGGACGCCGAACCGCCCACGATAACTATTAACACGGATCTATTCTACCCTCAAAACATGTCAACTATACCGGTGGAATTTAGACTTGCAGACAACGTGGCGTTAAAGTCTTACGAGCTGTACTTCGACGGCACTCTTAAGGAGAAGATGGATATCAACGGTAAAGTGTTTAACTGGACATATGTGGTCACCGACGTCCAGAACGGACCGCACACAGTTGGAATCATTGCCTACGACGAAAGTGGTAATATTTTTTCGAACTCAAAGACATTTTACGTTGGTGCTGCTGGGGTTGCGTTTAAAGTTCAAGTTCAGCCGGAACGTCCGGAGGCTGGTCAGAATGTTCTTATAGTTGCCGTGCCAATGGAACAGCTTGGGGATGGGCTTGCGAAGATTGCGTACTTTATCGATGGTAAGAAAATTGCTGAGTACCCAAACAACGAGGTTTCCGAGGTTCGCTTGTACACACCGTGGGTAGCCGAAGAAGGTGAGCACAACGTCACAGTATACGTGGAAGCTGGTGGAGGCAAAAGGGCTGGGCTTGCTAACACAACGGTTATCGTCCCAGATCGAACGCCTCCAAGACTGGTGAAGATTAAGGTGAACGGCGTCGAAATTCAGCGAGACACTTTCAACTATATCGTTCCTGGAGAGGTAAAATTTGAAATTGAGGTAGAAGACCCGGGGAAAATCAGCACGACCGACAAACCACGGTTGCGACTGCGTGAGGATGAATTCTCGTACTATTATCGTGATCTCACAATGTATGTTTCGGAGGTTCAGGAAGCGGGAAGACGTGTCATATTCAATGTGCAAACGACAATCGCTCCAGGAACGTACAACTTGGAGATCACCGAAATAAAAGACATCTCGGGGAACAAATTGGACGTCAAAGGTTACACAATTGTTGCAAGATAAGATAGTTGTAAGGAAGAAAAGCTTTCGCTTATTCTCAAGTTTCTAGCCCTCTGTTCCGATAATAAAATCGTGCATGGATTGATGGCTTCCACCCAGGAGGTGAAGCTATGTTTTTTCTAAGGTTCAAAAGACTGTTTTTGACTGTAGTTGTTGGGGTCATAGTCTTATCTATTCTAACTCTTACTGCATTTAGGACTACTTTGACGAACACAACGACATTCATTCCAGAGACTGGTGCAGGACTCTGGGACGGTGTGGAATACAAGGTTTTAACGGGTGGAAGGTCCCCAAGTATCGTAGGATTACCTGGCGGGGAAATGTTTGCGTTGTCAAGCGATGGGCAACTCTTTAGGATACTGAGAACTGGTGTTGTGCAAAAGCTCGGGCAAGTTCCCGATGTTTCCGTTGTCACACCAGCCAGTTACTTCGAATTAAACGGGCAAAAGTACATTGCCTACGCGTCCGACAATGGAAAAGATAGCAAGTTAGTTGTTCAAAATGTTGAAACTGGGACTCCAGTCCATTCAACGTTAGAAAATTCCTGCTGGAGTGGGGTAACAGTTTACGTGAATGGAAGTAAAGCTGTGATATTCACCTCATCAATAGGTGAAAGGAAAGGAAAGGTTTATCGTTTCGAGTTCGATGGCTCATCCTTGAATAAGACACATGACTCTATTATAGACGGTAGTCCTAAAGTTCCGCTGATGTTATCGCCCGATAGGAAGGAATTGTACGTTTTGACCCAGAATGGGAAGTTTTACGTTTTGAATGAATCAAATTTGTCGAACGATGATACAATCGGAAGTCCCATATTTCTTGATGGTGAATTCATCACTCCCATGGCGATGGACAGCCAAAAGAACATATACGTGATTAATACTTCGGGTGTAATGTACGTTATTGAACGCTCGCAAGTCAGATCTGGTTATGTTCCGAAAAGTACCAAAGTATTACCGAGTGCGAACGTTGCTGGTATACTCGTGGATTCGTACGGTATTATTTACGCCTTTGGAGCTGGAAGCGTCGTTGCGGTGCTCCAAACTGGTGGAAGTCTCTCCGTGCTGGGTGGGCCATTTGTCGTTGGTGGAATTATAAATTCCACACCCTTGGCAGTTCTCGGTAGGGATTACAAAACCTACCTTGTTATTCCATCCACAGTTGGCGCCGATGGACTCTTGACGGTAGTTTCCTTTGATCCAGAGAAAAAGACTTTTGCGAAAGTTTGGGAAAAAACCCTAAAAGGTGGCTCGTTCACAATAACTTCCGCTCTTACTTCCTCTCAAACAGCGGAGGAAGCGGCAATGTACTACTTTGCAACATCGATTTCGACAGGTTACGTTTACGCTTGGAAGATGAACGGAAAACCTGTTGGTGACTGGCCAATGTATGGTCAGAACAGAGAGCGCAGCAATTACTTGAGTTTTGTTGCGGAAGAAGAGACGCGAATAACGATAATGGCGAAGGAGCCTTTGAACGGAAAGTTCTTTAAGTTACCTGCACTTAAGTTTAAAGGAAAAATCTTTGATACAGTTTCCGGGACTTACAGTTCAGAAGTTGATTATTTCACAAATCCAGGAAAAGATGACTCAATTCCAAAAAGCTACCCTGCAAGATACCAACTCAGCTTATACTTTGAGCCTCATGATAGTTGCCAGCTATTTGTCCCTGGAAGCAAATTTGTGAACGATGTCTTGGGAGGAACATCCTCTTTACCTGCCACGGATACAACACTTTCTTTTGCCCAATGGGACGTTGATAGCATTTACAAATATCCGGGAAAGAAAGATGATGGTCGGAATGCCTCAAATCCAGCTATCATTACTTTTGCCTATTACGATAAGAGGTACGATGTGATAGCGAATGTTAAGTACCTTTGGAGGATTTTACACCAACTTCCCGGTAGTTCCGAAGAGGAAGATAAGGAAGTTAGTCTGACTTACGAAAATGTTGAAAAAGGCAAGGATTTTGTGGAGATAGTTAAACCCAAAAGTGGTTACAAGCCCTTTGACTGGACGGTGTACATGTGGGATCCGGATGACCCGAAGGGCTACGTTGTGTACGAAAAAGATTACCTTAAGGCCAACGGAATGATTACCGAGGCACTGGAACTTAAACTTAAAAAAAGTGGCCCTGCGTTCATCAAGATAAAATACACGACCTCATCTGGTTCGATAAGGCTAATAATGCCAAAGTATGCGTATGGCCGCACGTACATGTATATCATTGTGGATGCCGCAAAGGGTGCCAATGCTGCTTGGTTTACGCTGACGGCAGATACAGCCAAGGGAATAAAGTTTGAGAGAATTGTGAGTGAGGACGTAGCAAATATTGGAACAATGCAGGTTCTCGAGCGAACGGTAGATAGTGGCAAAATCAAGTACGTTTTTGGTGGACCGCTATTTGAACTAACGGAGGACACAAGAATTGCCACGATCACGACTCTTGCGTTTTTCGAAAAGCCGATATATTTTGGTACCGAAGTCAACAAGAGTGACTTTATACGCTTTGAAGAGGGCTTCATACAGATAAAAGGAGTCACCGCGTCGCCTTCCGAGATAGAAGATCTTGCACCATATCGAGAAACTATTCCAAATAGCAAAGTGTTCTTACTAGGAGATTTTGATAACAACGGTTGGGTGAACCTGGATGATTGGAATCGACTGGTTGAAAAGTACGGAACGACCGTTTCGGGGGCTGATGTAATTTACAACATAGGTCCGAGAGACAGAAATTTCTCGGTTGATCCTTACGATCCGGGGATGTTGCTTGACACAACTGATAAAGTTGACCAGTGGGATGTTGCTGTGTTTGCTCAAATGTATGGAATGAAAGTTACACCAGAAGACGTTCTCAAAGATTATCCCTTCAAAAAATGAGAAATAATTACGTTGTTGCGGGGTGGAAAAATGAGGAAAAAAGAAATTTTAATTCGTGCTTCGTTCATTTTCCTCGTAGTCTTGGTAGTTCATTTGAGTGTCTCGTGTGGCCTTTTCAGGGGACCAGGCTTGCCGAATAGTAATTCTGGAACAAATTCTGGCTCAATTCCACAAACGGAGGAAAGGCGTCCGGTTGTCCATACCGCTCTTTACATTCTCGATCCTTACGGTAATCGGCTTTACGTCGAAGGAGAGATTAAGAAATTGCCGATTAAACGTGATGCTGAGGGATGCTATGTTCCTGGTTTGATAGAAAACCTTAGCGTTGGAGAAATCAAGTTCACAGAGGATATAGAACCGTTCGTGATAGATGATGTTGTTGTTGAACCGAAAAAAAGTGTGACAATCAAGTTGAAAAGAAACGGTAATGGAATTCAGTTGTTAAGAAGAGATGAGCTGAAACCCACAGAGGGAAAAGTGGTGTTTTACGCGTTCGGTTTTGGAAATACGCCCTACTTTGAGGTTCAGCTAAGCGACAAGTTGCCCGGCGGTACCAGTGTGGCCCTTAACTCATCACAAATGTTGCTGGCAGGGCATCATTTGATTGGTATTGGTAAGATGCCGCCAGGTTTGAACGTGTCAAAGCCTATCGTAACAGACAAGAACGAAATTGTAGTAGAAGTGAGTTTCCAGAAACCTATTGTTAAACCAGTAAAACCGTTGAGAGATAAGATAAGAATTGTTAAATGATACCCTGAAAACGGTCGAAATTCCCCGCTTGTGCGGGGAATTTTCTTACCGAAAAGTTACTTACCAGAGGAAGGAGGATTAGTAAAAATCGTACTACATAACTAGGCATAATAAACTCTCAATCAACGTTCCCATCAACAAGACTGCAAGGTTTTCCCTAAAGATTGTGAAAGAATATTATGATGAAGAAAACCAAAAGATGGAATATCTTAATGCCATCAGGAGCTCAGTAGATTTACTGTGAATACCTGCCCAGGCAATCGTTCCTATCTCCGCAGAGGAGTACAGGATGAGCGCTATCGGGTAATCACCAAGGGCCTTTTTCAACCAACCGGTTAATTTGATCCTTCGTTTTCTTTCCCCCTTATTAGCGGTTATTTTTCGATCCCATAACGTTCCATTTTGTAATAAAGTGTCCTCACACTAATATCCAAAAGCTCAGCCACTTTGAACTTGTCACCGTTGGCCTTTTTTAATGCTTCCCGTATGACTTGCTTTTCGAACTCTTCAACAAGGTCCTTCAAAGGTCCGACCCTAACTTCCACACCTTTTGATTCGTGATAAGAATCGCGCTCAGGAAGATGCTTTAGCTCAATGTATCTCTCTTCGGGTCCCATGTTTATCATCACACGTCCAAGGAAGTTCTCAAGTTCTCTCACGTTTCCTGGCCAATCGCGTGTGGTTATGTAGTGCAATACTTGCGGACTAATCCCCTCCACCATGCGACCGTACTGTTGATTGAGTTTCTTTACAATGTGCATCGCAATTTTCGGGATATCCTCTCGGCGTTCTTTAAGCGGTGGTAAGTAGATGGGAAAAACGTTGAGCCTAAAGTAGAGGTCCGGAAGAAATTCTCCGTTTTTTACCATTTTTTCCAGATCCATATTCGTTGCGGCAATTATTCTTACATCGACCTTTTTAACGCTCCTCCCACCTACTGGGACGAACTCCTTTGTTTCGATAAACCTCAGGAGTTTTGATTGGAGAGGTAGGGGTAACTTACCTATTTCGTCGAGAAATAGTGTGCCACCGTCTGCCTCTTCCACAAGACCCTTCTTACCACCTTTGATGGCACCGGTAAACGCTCCCTCTTCGTAACCGAAGAGTTCGGCTTCGAGGATGGATTCGGGAATCGCGGCGCAGTTGACACTCACAAAAGGCCCCTTCTTGCGCTGGCTGGAGTTGTGTATCGCGTGTGCAAACAGCTCTTTCCCGGTGCCACTTTCTCCTCGGAGCAAGACCGTGGCCGGGGTTTGGGCCACCTTTTTGGCTTGTTCCTTGGCTATTTGGATAAGTCGACTGTCACCGATTATATCATCGAAAGTATATTGTGCTTTCATGTGCCTGATGAGTCTTTTGACTTCCTCAAGTTCGTTTGTCAACTGCAATATTTCGGAAACATCGTGGACCACAGCAACACTGCCTTTAAATTGTCCCCTTACAAACAAAGGTGTGGCGTTGACGATGACTTCCTTCTTCGCGGGCCCAACTTTTAGCCTTGCATTGTATATTGGCGTACGGGTTTTCGATATAAGCATGTGTATACTCTCACCTTCGGCTATGTCCACGGTGGCAGGTTTTCCAATAACTTCTTCAGGAGTAAAACCCGTAATTTTTGTATAAGCTTTATTCACGAGGCGCACGATACCATTTTCGTCGGCGACGCTTATAGCGTCGTTTGTAGAGTCGATGATAGCTTTAAGCTGGGCCTCGATCTCTTTTAGATTCGTGATTTCTTCGGCAAGTTTTCTGATACTGGTGATATCACGGAAAACGGCAACGGCCCCAATTATCTGACCGTGCTCATCTCGAATGGGGATACGCGAGGTGATGATAACGGCATTTTCGGTGTGTTGGACTTGATCAATTTCAGGTAAACCAGTTCTGACGACGATGTGGAGCCTTGTGTTCTTTACAACATCAGCGACGTACTTACCGATAATGTCGGTCGTTAAACCGAGAAGTTTACATGCGTTTTTGTTGATATAAACAACCCTGGCGTCTTTGTCGACGATGATGACACCTTCAATGATGGAATCGAGTACGAACTTGAGTATCCGCTCCATGATTTTATTCCTCGCTATTCACCGATTACTTTCACCACAACTCTTTTCTTGCGCTGACCATCGTACTCGGCGTAGAAAATTTCCTCCCATGGGCCAAGGTCGAGTTTGCCATTGGTAATGGGTATTATAACCTGGTGATGTGTGAGAATGCGTTTGAGATGAGCATCTCCATTCGTTTCACCGGTTGCATGGTGATAGTAATCTCCTTCCGGGGCCAATCTTTCAAGCCAATCCCAGATGTCCTTGTGCAGACCACTTTCGTTATCGTTAACAATGATGCCGGCGGTGATGTGCATAGCCGACACGAGGCAAAAGCCTTCTTTAACGCCACTTCTCTGGACGATTCCCTCAATGAGGTGAGTTATGTGCACCAGTTCCTTCTTCTTCCTGGTGTTGAACCAAAGGTATTCGGTGTGAGATTTCATATTTGCAGCCTCCCTAAGACTCTTTTCCTTTATTTGTTAGTATGATATTCGGTAAATATTATACATTATTCTCACAAGTTTTTGAACAACCGTCGCATAACAAGAGGTCATTTGGTGTGTGAAGCATTAATATCAGGATTTGTCCGTCGTAGTTGGTACGGCACCTGCACCTGTTTTTTGTTTTTAAACAGTTCATGCTAGACGTTCAACCGCACTATTACGTTGAAAAGTAACACCTACGAGTCGTTATTTAAAAAAGAAACACCGGGAATCTTCCCGGTGTTTCTTACTAATATGGAACAGATTACTTGTTGACTCTCGCCTTCAAAACTTTTCCAGGTCTGAATTTTGGAACTTTTCTGGCTGGAATCTTAATCTTTGCTTTTGTCCTCGGGTTAACTCCCGTTCTGCCTTCCATCTTCTTCACTTCGAACGTACCAAAGTCAACAAGCTGTACCTTTTCTCCTTTTTCGAGAGCATCGGAAATAACTTCAAATACCGCATCAACGACAGCTTTTACGTCTTTTTTCTTCAGCTGTGTTTTTTCCGCAACAGCGTTAACGAGCATCTTTTTGTTCATACGTCCCCCTCCTTCTTATGGTGGTGTAAAAGCTGATGAAAACTGCATCTTCAAGGCAATATGTCAAACTACAACAATTCATCAATATTTTACCATAGACACTACCATGCTTGTCAATAGGCTTCTTACGAATTTTCGGTGTTTTTTCTGATTTTTTTGCGACTTTTCAGCCAGCGATAACCTTAATAAATACGTTTCTTTTTCTTGGACCGTCAAACTCACAAAGAAATACTCCTTGCCAGATGCCGAGTAACAACTTTCCACCCTGAATTATGATTGTCTGGCTACTTCCTACCAAAGATGCTTTGATATGGGCATCGGAGTTACCCTCAATGTGCGCGTATCGTCCATTTCTTGGTGCGAGTTCCTCTAATTTATTCACAATGTCGGCTACCACATCAGGATCCGCATGTTCATTAATTGTTATCCCGCAAGTTGTGTGTGGAACGTAAACAACACAGATCCCATCTAAAACGCCAGATTCTGCAACTGTTTGGCGAACAAGAGAGGTTATGTCTACAAACTCAACCCTCCGGGTAGTACTCACCTCAAATTTCTTGAGCAACCTTCATCACCTCATCGTTATTTCTCAAGCGCTCTTTTCGTACGGCACACCGTCAGCCTTAGGGGGTCTGGAGCGTCCAACGACACCAGCAACGACGACGATGGTGAGAATGAAAGGAATAGTGTCAAAAAGCGGTTTGACGTTCGCCGGAACTTGTATTTGTTGCAGACTTTGGAGTTGGTTGGCAAACGCACCGAAGAAGCCAAAGAATAAGCTTGAAAGCATTGCGCCAATTGGATTCCACTTTCCGACAATCATGGCTGCCAATCCGATGAACCCACGTCCACCGGACATCAACTCCTTGAACTGGCCAATTTCCCCCACGCTTAGGTACGCACCTGCAAGCGAAGCGAAAACACCGCTCATCAGAACTCCGAAGTATCGGATCGCATAGACGTTCACTCCCAACGTATCAGCTGCTTCCGGATTTTCTCCAACGGCCCTCATTCTCAATCCAAGCTTCGTTTTATAAATCAACCACCAACCAAACGCTACGCAACCGAATGCGATGTACACAAACGGGCTTATCTCACCGATTACCTGTCCGATGAACGGTACTTTCGCAAGACCAGGAATCGTAATTTCGTCTATTTTTCCAACAAAGTCAGTTTGCCCAGGCTGACCGAATATAGGTTCCATGAGGAAGCCGGTGATACCTTGCGAAAGGAGAATCAACGCAGTTCCAAGGACTACTTGGTTACCTGCCCATTTGATACTGCCCCATGCGTGAAGCAGTGCCATCAGCAAGCCAGCTACGATGGCCATTAGCACACCGAACCAAACATTACCGGTTAAGTAGGTGAAAACGACGGACGTGAACGCCCCCATAAGGATTATTCCTTCGAGTGCAATGTTTACGACACCGGTGATTTCACTGAACACACCACCGAGAGAGGCGAAAATGAGTGGCGTGGCAACCGTTAATGCTATTTTGTAAAATTGCGGATTAATGAAGATAGATAGTACAGCTTCTACTACTCTCATGATTTCACCTTCTTTCTGAGATAGATCGTGCGCACAATCCTATCGGCTGCGACAAGGAAGATGACGATACCTTGGACGATTATTACTATATATTTGGAAACACCAAGGAATTGCATCTCATTACTTCCTGTTCTCAAGGCTCCTATTAGTAGAGCGGCAAAAATGATTCCAATAGGGTTATTCTGACCTATCAACGCTATACTGATACCATCGAAACCCTTTCCTCCGGATAGTTCTCCTAAAAACCGGTGGTGAACTCCCATCAACTCCGTAACACCAGCCAAGCCAGCCAGAGCTCCACTAATTGCCATAGCCAGTACAACGTTCTTGGATACGCTAATACCTCCGTATTCAGCTGCGTAAGGATTGAATCCTACCGCTTTTACTTCGTAACCAACGGTGGTTTTGTTTAGGAAGACGTACATGAAAACGGCGGCAAGTAAGGAGATAATGATACCAGCGCTTAATTCCATAGCTCCAACTTTCATTAGTATCGGAAGCTGAGCAGAAGCTGCTATCTCCGGACTCTTTGGCGTACCAGAACCCGTGGCAAGAGGACCAGTAACCATGAAAGAAGCGACGAAGGTCGTAATCCAGTTTAGCATAATAGTCGTAACGACCTCATGTGCACCGGTTTTCGCTTTGAGAAAACCAGCAATAGCTGCCCAACCAGCGCCCGCTCCCATTCCGATGACTAAGGTCAGCGGAATGGCAACGACAGGTGGGATGTTGCCGAAATTTGAGGCGATACTGGCCGCAATCAGTGCTCCCATGGCCATCTGGCCTTCAGCACCGATGTTAAAAACTCCGGCCCTAAATCCAAATCCCACTGCAAGACCAGTCAGAATTAACGGAGTAGTTTTTATCAACGTGTCGATGATAGCTTGCTTACTACCAAATGCTCCTCTTACAAGCACAGCGTAGGCCTGCAAAGGATTCTTGCCAATTGCCACAATTACGAAGGCTGATATAAGTAATGCTATCAAGACAGCCAAAACCGGAACAAGGATGCTCTCCAAAACTTTTCTCATTTCTTACCACCTCTGATTTCTTCAAGTCGCTTACCGGCCATCATGAGACCGACCTCTTCAACAGTCGTTTCCTCGGGCCTTACTTCTCCCATTATCTGTCCTTCGTACATAACCAGGATCCTGTCGCTCAAAGAAAAGATTTCTTCAAGTTCCATAGAGATCAACAGTATTGCCACATCCTGTTCTCGCATTCTGAGAATCTGACGGTGGATAAACTCTATAGCTCCAACGTCAAGTCCCCTCGTTGGTTGAGCGACTACCATGAACTTTGGATGTGCTTTTATCTCCCTACCGACAACAAGCTTTTGCTGGTTTCCTCCGGAGAAGTTACCCCCCAGATGTTCTATTATACGGGGACGGACATCGAATTCCTCCATAAGCTCTGCGGTAAACCTCTTTATCTCTCTATGATTGAGGAATGCACCACTTGCGAATGGTGTTTTGTAGTGCCTACCGAGAATGGCGTTATAGTAGGCGGGAAATGGTTTTATTAGTGCGTACTTGAGGCGGTCTTCAGCAATGTGGGACATTCCCATCTCACGTAGTTGCCTTGGATGTGCGCCGGCAACATTTTTTCCCAAAAAAACTATTTCACCATTTTCCACCTTACGTAATCCGGTTATCGCTTCCACCAACTCCGTCTGACCGTTACCGGCAACACCCGCGATTCCTACAACCTCACCGGCCCTAACTTGGAATGAAACCCCTCGCACAGCGTTGAGGTGTCTGTTGTCTTTCACCCACAGGTTTCTAACTTCAAGGACAACATCTTTTGCTTTGTGAGGTGGTTTATCCAATTTCAACACAACGTCCCTTCCCACCATCGCGCGGGCAATTTCCCTTTCATTAGTTTCTTTGGTAATCAACTCGGCTGTGACTCTTCCACCACGCATTACGGTGATGCGATCGCTGATTTCCATAACTTCGTTGAGTTTGTGGGAAATAAAGAGGATCGTTTTACCCGACTTTTTGAGGTTACGCATTATTTCAAAAAGTTCCTCGACCTCTTGCGGTGTCAAAACAGCAGTAGGCTCGTCAAGGATGATAATGTTAGCTCCTCTATATAACGTCTTTATTATCTCCACCCTCTGTTGCATTCCAACAGGAATATCCTCGATTTTTGCGTCTATATCTACGTATAATCCGTAAGCTTCCGAAAGTTTTCTGACTTCTTCTCGCGCTCTGTTCAGGTCGAAATTAAGTCCTTTCACCGGTTCGCTACCAAGCACCACGTTTTCAGCTACAGTCAAAGTGTCCACAAGCATGAAATGTTGGTGTACCATTCCAATGCCTGCCCTTATCGCGTCACGTGGGCCGTGGAACCTTTTCTGTTCTCCAAAAATCCTTATTTCTCCACTATCTGGGTGATACAATCCATAGAGCTGGTTCATCAAAGTACTTTTTCCAGCACCGTTTTCCCCTACGATGGCATGTATTTCACCTGCCTTTACACGGAGCGTAACACGGTCGTTAGCCAAAACCCCAGGGAATCGCTTAGTTATGTCGATCATTTCTACCGCATAAAGATGATGAGCAGTTTTGATTTCGTTAACCTCCGGCGCCACCTGTTTGCACCTCCAAATACGGATTACACCTGAGCAATTCGAAGGCAGCAAGTGTTTCTACAAAACGGGGGCACGATGGCCCCCGAAAAATCACAGCTGGAAAAATCTGAGTTTGTGAATTATCTTGGCAGTTTAACACCTTTAACCGTGAAGGCTTTCAAGGCTTCTTCAGAATCCGGAACGATGACTTTACCCTCGATGATGAGGCTCTTCAAGTATTCAAGTTCCTTGATGGCACCTGGGGCTAGTTTGTCGATAATCTCTTTCGTGTATTTCATTTCGGACATCCTAACACCGTTTTCTTTCAGACCAAGGACCTTCAAACCACCTTTGAATTGCCCCTTGTATGCCCACATCACACCGTAATAGCCGGCGGTGTCGATACCTTTCATAGCACTTGTGAGAACAACCCCGGGAGCCATGTAGTCTTGGTCAACGTCAACACCGATTGCATAGTACACTGGTTTTCCAGAAAGTGCATATTTCTTAATATTCTCATAACCTTTTCCAGCGAGTTTTTCGGTTCTTTCCTTTGCTGCCTCAATTACACCGTTACCGCACGCGCCAGCTGCCGCAAAGATGATATCAACACCCTGTGAAAACTGGGAGTTCGCCAGGTCCTTACCTTTCTTCGGGTCGCTAAACTCGTTCGTATATCCGCGGATTACTGTGACTTTTTTACCTTTGAGGTCCATGTACGCTTTGATACCGGCTTCGTATCCATATCTGAATCTTTCAACAGGTGGTATTGGTATTCCACCGACAAATCCAACCTTACCAGTCCTCGTCATTGCTGCGGCAATGTATCCAACGAGGAATGCTGATTCTTGTTCCTTAAACAAGAAGTTAATGACGTTAGGTAGCTCCTTATCAAAACTGATGTCTATACCGGCAAAGTAAACCGTAGGATACTGTCTTGCAACTTTTTCAAGGGCGTCTTGCATCATGAAACCAACCGCAAATACAATACCACCGTCTTTTTCCTTCAAAACTTCTTCTGCTGCTTTCGTTAGGTTTGGAATGTAGTCTGACTGTTCGTTGGACATGATAACTTTTGCTTCAACGCCGAGCTCCTTTGCTGCCCTTTGGATACCTGCCCACGTACCGTCGTTGAAGGACTTGTCGCCTAAGCCTCCGGTGTCCGTAACCATGATAGCCTTAAACGCGAAACCGGCCGTTAAAACGAGCGTCATCAACAAGAGTGCCAAAACTTTCTTCATGCTTTCTCCCTCCTTCTGAAGAAGTTGTTTTCTTTGAACCAGTAAAAACCAAGTAGTAGTGCAAGGATTAAGCAGATTGGTATTTGATACGAGATGTTCACTAATACTGTCGGAACACCAGATTGCACAAAAAACTCTTGAGGACCAATAAGTGAGGTCACCGCTGAGGCAAAAGCTCCAGCGATCAGAATGAAACTTTCGCTCCTCCCGAGCGCAATCATGAAGATTGCGAGGTACATTAAAATGTACGAAACTAACACGTTTCGAATGGAAAAACCACTCACGGTTATATGTTTTAGTGTTTCTACCGATTCCAAAGTATTTTTGAGAACTTCACGGTCCGGACCCTCAAAGTTTGATTCTAAAAAGTTCAGAAGTTCTTGCCTCAGCCTTTGAGAAGAAATCCTAGCTGCACTGACCAGTACCGCTCTTATTTTGGCCAGTTCCTTTTTTAGCTTGGATGCCCTTTTCTTTTCAAAATATAGAAAATCTTCTAAGACATTACGCTTGTCCTTATACTTAGATTTCAATTGACTGACAAACTTGAGTCTCCCTTCAAAGTTAGCGGGTTCAAAGAGCGATCTTTCAATTTTCGCCTCGTCAATTTCCAACTCGCTGAGAAGTGCTGAGAAATTCTGGATCGATTCATTCAACGCTGTGTTGTAGTTTCTTAGGCTTTTTTGTACCTTGCCAAGAGGATCTCTAAGGATGTCCTGCAAGAGTGATTGGTAAAATACAGAAGAGGAAAAACTATCAGTCATGAGTGGATTATTTAATGCAACCTGAGGGACGAAGAGTAACAAAAGAGCTGCAAATGTCATCAGCGCTGGAATCCATTTCTTTTTATAAGTTAAGTAAAAGATCGAGAACAAGATGGCAGTGGCAGTGATAATTCCGTAAAGCATACCATCACCAACCGACGAGATGTTCAGGACCGTACCGATGTACACGGTTTCCGCAGCTACGAGTAGTGTGATGGGAATATTGATATTTTTCAGTTTGAAATAACCTATCAAAAAGACCGTTAGGTATACTATCCAGCGAATCCAAAGAATGTTCACAGTTTTCGGTGAGAGTTTGACAAATTCTCGGGCAATTTCATCCTTAAGCCCGGCAATTTGTGAAAAGGCTGTTCTAAAAATCATAGCCCTTGTTCTGAGTAACAACGTTTCCGAATCGAATTTGTGCCGTTCCGCTTTCACGTCTTTAAAATTTTCGATTATTGATTTCACAATCTCGGGATTGGTCATCAAAAGCGATATGATTTGCGCTTCCTTACCATCGTAGGCTGGTTCGTAAGTGAAATTTTCATCCAAAATCTTTTCTCTAATATTGTTGAGCTCTTGAGGAACATACGGCATTTCGACATTCGCTCCAAGTAAATAAGCAGCTAAATCCTGGGCGTAGTTTCCAAAGGCTTCAGTTACTCTCATTTGATATTCGTTAAAGAAATCGTTAAAGATAGGGGAGTTTTTGACGATTTCAACAGTGTGTGGTCTGTTGTTGAGTTTAGCTTCCCACCAGGTAAGATAAATGGCCTTTGCAAGTATTAGTTCTTCGCTATCTCCTTTTGTGGCTGTCAAGAACAATGGTTCCAAATAATCACCTGTTTTTTTAGTGGTTTCGGTTCTTTCCACTGAACCGACGATGTAAATCTTGAAGAAACGGTAATAAGGTAATTCTTCGAAAATACTTTTCTTCACCTCTTGACTAAACTCGTGCTTTCCATCCAACATACTCAGATAAAGACTCTTTGCGCTTTCCAAATCAAGAGCTAGTGAAGACTGCCAAAGAAGTAAAAATGCGCCGAGTAGAAGAGAAACGCTTAGTGTTTTCTTTTTCACTGTCTCACACCTTCCCTTTTTACGTTTTGTGGTGGCTCTCAACACCTATTTCAGTCACATTAAGATTCGGCGCTGAACAATTATATTATAACACACAGCATTTCACCAAAAACAAATAACATCGCTTTTCAACGAAAATCGATGGCATTTTTCTCTCTAAGATAAATATTCAATCTGTTTGGCGCGTTGTACAAAGAAAAACGGGGGGATGTCCCCCCATTCTTTCGCTGTCCCCACCTTCACTCGATTACAATCGCCGCCGTTGGACAGCTGTCTGCCGCATCTTTCGCGCACTCGAGGTCTGTTTCGGGCTGAAGTACTTTTGCTTTCATGTCATCGCCAAGCTTGAAAACATCAGGACACAAGTTTTCACAAACACCACACCCGATGCACGTTGCTTCGTCGACTCTGACTTTCATGCTTTAGCACCTCCTTTTCTCCGGCCTCAACAGGATTATACCATGCCAAGAGCCTTTTTGCAAACCTCGTTATTCGGTAAAACTAAAACATCGATTTGCCTACGTATCGATTGGAACTTTCGATGATAGATGTCACCAACTGTGCTAATGATTTGTCAACTTTGACAATTTCTTCCACGTTTTTTATCGCATTCACGACCGCTGGATGCGTTTTTCCAAACATCTCCGCGATTTTTCTCACGGATAAGTTGTATTTTTTGTTGAGAACGTACATACACACCTGACGCGCTAGGGATGTCTTTTTGTCTTTCTTTGAGGAAAGGAGGTCGTCTTTGGAAACACCGAATTCCTTTGAGATTAGCTCTATCACATCGTTTTGCGGGTTTTTATTTTCAATTTCGAGATTGTCTTTAAGAAGGCTCTTAACCGTTTCAAGGTCTATCTGGTTGTACATACTTTTGTAAGCAATTAATTTCACGATAGCACCTTTGAGTATTCTAATGCTTCCTTTGATGTGAGTGGCTACGTAGTTGACAATATCGTGTGGAATATCAACTTTCTCATCCTCGATTATTTTAAACGCTATCTTCTTCATGGCTTCTCTTGAAGGTGTCTTAATCTGTGCCACAACTCCCATTTGAAAACGAGAGACCACCCTTTCCTGAAAGTCTTTAAGTTCTTTTGGAGGGCGGTCGGAACAGACGATTATCTGTTTGCCGAACTCGTATAACGCGTTAAATGTGTGGAATAGTTCGATTTGAATTCCTTTCTTGCCGGCGAGGAACTGTATGTCATCGATCACAAGTACGTCAACTTTACGTCTGTACTTCTCCCTAAATTCTTCCACAGTACCGGATTTTATTTTGTTGATCAGTTCATTCATGAACTGCTCACTTGTGAGATAAGCAAATCTCAGGTCGGGATTTTCTGAAAGGAGGTAATTACCGAACGCTTGAACAAGGTGAGTCTTTCCCATACCAGCTTCGCTGTAGATGAATATCGGATTGTAAGTACCAGGTTTTTTCGCAGCTTCCAAGAGTAGGTTGTATGCGAACTGGTTGAATTCGTCTACTACAAAATTGTCAAACGTGTACTTTGGGTTCAGCGGTGTTATCAAAACTGGGCGCTTCCTGACAAGGGACTTGTTATCGTCCTGTACGGTCATGCCATCATGTAGAATTTCGGCGTAGAGGATCTCGTAAGTAGCCCCCTGTCCGAGCGCTTCCGTCACGGCCTTGCGGATGACTTTATCGAATTTTTTCTCCAAGTAACCTTTTATGAAAAGATTTCCCACCTCAAAAATCACGTGGGTACCTTCGATACGTTTTACCGTGAAGTCGATAAACCAGTGTTCCCACTGTTGTCTGCTAACTTTCTCCCTCAACAGGGAAAGAATTTTATCCTTTGTGGAAGAGGACATAGCGCACCTCTTGCAACGGAAAAATTTTAGGGAAAGGATTTTTGTAGGAAGATACTGAGAACTGGATAGCCCTCACCGCTGTAAAATTATCCCACAGGGGATTGTTAAAAATCAAGAGGAATTTTATGTTAACTCCTTAATGATTTTTGGCCTGGAAGAATTTATTATTAAGTTTTGTTAAGTTTCGGATGTACGCGTGTATCTCTCTTTCTGCTGATTTTTTTGCACTTAACTTGAACACTTAAATCTAACAAATGGAAAGAACCATCGAGCAGATGGAAAGAGTCGGTGGGAAGAATTTATTGCGTGTGTATACTCAAGAATGCTAAAGTATGCGGGGCTTGTTGAAACTTCAATTCGTGTGTTGGGATGTATATAATAGTATATGCTAGCACATCTTCGGGGGTGTTGGTGGAGATGATTAGGAAAGTCTTCATTTCTTTCGATTTCGAAGGACTTGCGGGTGTTACATCTTGGTCGGATGTGGATAAGAGAAGCCCAGATTTCAAAAAAGACTATGCTGTTGAACAATTAAGGGCGTTACTCGAGGGACTTGGGGATGCCGAGGTTTTACTTGTGGATTCTCATGCGTCTGGAGACAATATACCGTGGGAGATAACCGATGAGTTTTCGAACGTAGCGCTTGTAACTGGTGGTGTTAGGAAAAATTACATGATGTACGGCTTGGATGATACGTTTGACGTGGTAATCTTTTTTGGTTACCACGCGGGCGTTGGAACACTGGAATCAAACATGGATCACACTTACTCAAGTACATCGATTCACAACATTTGGATAAACGGTATTCATATGAACGAAGCGCTTATTAACGCTGGATATGCGGGGATTTTCGACGTCCCTGTTGCTATGCTGGTTGGTGATGACAAAGCTGTATGGCAAACCAAAGCGCACATACCAAATGCGGTGTATGTGGAAACGAAAAGAGCCATAGGGCGGCACAGTGCCGTGATGAAACCACGAAGAAGCTTGCTAGAAGAGATAAAACAAGCTGCCCAGAATGTTAAAAATTCCGTTCGAGAGAATTTTAGAGTATTTAAGTTTAACCCCCCTGTCGAACTTGTTGTTGAATTTTCCGATACACTACGCGCAGATCTTGTTTCGTCGATGCCACTAGTTGAACGCATCGATGGACGTAAGGTACGGTTGGTTCACGAGCGATACGACGTAATTTTTGAAGCGTTGCTTGCCATGACCTACATTTGCGTATCGGCGAAATACCTTTCGTGAGTGTGGTCTATGCAACTGCTAGAAGATTTGGAGGTGCTTGTATGCTAAGAAGCATGAACGAGATTATCGAACTTGCGAGAGGTAAATCGAAGGTTATCGCAATAGCAGGTGCGGAGGATAAGGAGGCTTTGAAAGCCGTTTACGAGGCTCGAGAACTTGGGGTTTCTGCAATCCTTTTTGGCAAAAAGGCTGTGGTGGAGGAGAACCTCGAAGAACTTGGATATGAATACCCAATTGTTAACTGCGAAACGGAAGAAGAAGCTTCGAGGATGGCGGTCAAGTATGTTAGTGAAGGTAAAGCGCACATTGTTATGAAGGGTTTGGTTAAGACATCAACACTGCTCAAAGCGGTACTCGATAAAGAATATGGGTTGAGAACCGAACGCCTTTTGTCGCACGTGGCCGTTGTCGAAGTACCCGGTGTGAACAGGTTGATTTTCATTACCGATGGTGGAATGGTGATCAGACCTACGCTCGAACAAAAAGTTCAGATAATCGAAAACGCGGTTGGTGTTGCACGCAAACTCGGGTACGAGATGCCAAAAGTGGCGCTTATCGCAGCTGTTGAAACAGTGAATCCCGACATGCCAGAAACTCTCGAAGCAGCTATCTTGACAAAAATGAGCGAAAGGGGACAGATAAAGGGCTGCAAAATTGACGGACCGCTCGGAATAGACAACGCACTGAGCGTTTACGCAGCGGAGGTCAAGGGTGTTAAAGGTGAAGTGGCGGGCCATGCGGATATATTAGTCGTTCCAGACATTCACAGTGGTAACTTCCTTGGTAAATCGGCCGTGTACTTTGCGAATGGAAGAATAGCCGGTATAATAGCGGGAGCACGTGCACCTGTGATTGTGATTTCGAGGGCTGACACGAGCGATTCAAAGTTTGTATCGATTGCGTTGGCGGTAGCATTAGCATGAAGAAACTTTTGAAAAAATTTCTTTTTTGATTATATTTATTAGAAGAGAGGAGGACAAGGATGAAAAAACTTGCTGTTGTCGCTATAGGTGGTAACGCGGTTAACAGACCAGGTGAGGAACCAACTGCGGAAAACATGATAAGAAACCTCGCCGAAACAGCCAATTATCTTGCAACGATGCTTGAAGACTACGACATTGTCATTACACATGGTAACGGTCCGCAGGTAGGGAATATTCTCGTGCAACAAGATCTTGCAAAACACGTTATTCCACCATTTCCGCTTGACGTAAACGACGCACAGACTCAGGGTAGTTTAGGATATATGATATCCTTAACGCTGAGGAACGAGCTAAAGAAAAAAGGAATTAAGCGCGAAGTTGTGGCACTTGTAACACAGATAATTGTATCTAAAGACGACCCCGGCTTTGCGAAGCCTTCTAAACCTGTTGGACCGTTCTACTCAAAAGAAGAAGCGGAAAGGCTTGCCATTGAAAAGGGTTGGATAATGAAAGAAGATGCGGGAAGAGGGTGGCGAAGGGTTGTGCCATCTCCGCAACCGCTCGATATTGTGGAGAAGGATGTTATAAAGATGCTTGTCGAGAACGATGTTATTGTTATAGCAGCGGGTGGTGGTGGTATTCCAGTTATAGAGGAAAATGGTTACCTTCACGGAGTTGAAGCGGTGATTGATAAAGACAGGGCCAGTGCGCTCCTTGCAAAAGAGATTAACGCCGATGTTTTAATAATACTGACCGGAGTGGAAAAAGTATGTCTGAACTACAAAAAACCCGATCAAGTAGAACTTGACAGACTGACCGTTGAAGAAGCAAAGCGGTACTTGGCCGAAGGTCAGTTTCCATCCGGTAGTATGGGGCCAAAGATAGAAGCTGCCATCGATTTCGTATCAGCAACTGGTCGGGAGTGTATCATCACCGATATGGCAGTGCTTGACAAAGCACTAAAGGGAGAAACAGGCACACGCGTAGTTCCTTAATGCTTTTGCCTATTTTGGAAAGTAAATAGCTTCGGGGGACCAACCCCCGATTCTTTTTTCCATTTTTTGTAAATTTTTATTATACTTAAGTATACCCTCACTACAACACCAAAAATACGCACGGATAAAAGTTTTTCCTTATGTGAAAAAGCACCCAAAAAAATTGCAAAATTGCTCGATAATGTTCTACAATGTAAATAGGCTTTTTCCAAACAGCGGAGCGGAGTTGAATATGAATAGGACGTACGAAGAACGTCACATCCCTGTTTTACTGAACGAGGTCTTGGATCTTCTCGTTTGGAAGCCGGACGGGGTGTACGTAGATTGTACAGTAGGGGAAGGCGGGCACACGAGAGCGATAGCGGAGCGGATCGGGGCTTATGGTGGTCGTATCATCGGAATCGATGTTGACAGTGAAGTTTTGGAAATAGCGGAGAAAAACTTGGCATCCTACCCGAACGTTCAGCTCTTCAAATTCTCCTACACCGAGTTACCCGTCCTGCTTAAACTTCTACAGATTGATAAGGTCGACGGTTTACTCCTCGACCTCGGTGTGTCGACCTACCAGCTTAAAGCGGAAGGTAGGGGGTTTTCGTTTAACCAGGATGAACCACTCGATATGCGAATGGACCTTGAAAGTCACTTAACGGCCTACCAAGTCGTGAACACCTACCCTGAAGATAAGCTTGCAGAGATAATTTTCAGGTACGGTGAAGAGCGTTTTGCTCGAAGGATTGCACGTTCAATAGTGCAAAGTCGTCCAATTCACACGACGAGAGAACTTGTAGAAGCAATCAAAAAAGCGCTTCCGTACAGGGAGATACACTCAAGAAAACGGCACTTTGCAACGAAAACTTTCCAGGCAATTAGGATAGAGGTCAATCGGGAGCTTGAAAATATATCCAAATTTTTACAGTTTGCCCCCGATTATCTAAGTCTCGGTGGGAGAATTGCGGTGATTTCTTTTCATTCCCTCGAAGATAGATTGGTCAAGACGGCTTTTAAGGACGACAGCAGATTGAGGATCGTTGGTGACTTTTTCCAACCGAGCAACCTTGAAATTGCTGAGAATCCGAGAGCGAGAAGTGCCAAACTGAGAGTAGCGGAAAAAGTAACCGATTAGTTTGAAGTGCGTGCTTTGGTTAGGTTTAGACCAATGGGCAGCTAAAATGTGATTTATGCGTTTTTTTAAGCGTTTAAGTAATCTTTCCGTTGTCTTTTCCGTAGATTATGAGCGGAGCGGAAGTTAGCTTGTCAGGGCTGTTTAAAAAACTAAATCAGCGGAGCGAAGGGGGATATTTATGACGTTGGCAAGGGCAAAGCCAAGAGAGGTTGTTGTTGAGCGACAAGCCGAGCGAAGTTTAGGGCTCTTTACTTATTTGGTACCGTTTGTTCTTCTTGGACTTTTGATATTCGCGAGTATACTCTTATCATCGAAGGCAGCAAAGATCGAGAGTAGTGTTTTGGAGATGCGCAGAAGTCTCGAGGTTCTTAAAGAACAAATCGAAGTGTTGAACCAAAAGATAGCTAAAATTACGGTTGGAAGGGACTTGGTGAACTAATTTTTTGACTAAATCACTTTTCTCCTGGGGATTGAAATATGAACGATTTGACTCCAAAGTTCAAATACTCGAATCCGCGAAGAGTTTTGTCGGCAATCATGCTTCTCACCTTTTTGGTGGGATTATTTGCGTTAAAAATTTGGGATAACGTAAAGGGGCATAGGTACGCGATTTCCACAAAGCAAATCGCACTTCGTGGTAACATCTACGACAGCAAGGGAAGGTTAATTGCAACGAGTGAAGTGGTTTACGCTGCGTATTTGGATGTCGCATTTTTGAAATCCGTATCGAGTAACGCTTACAAGAAGGATCCGGATTTCCTCAGGATGATGGGAAATTTTGGTGTCGTTGATAAGCTGGAAGACGTAGAAAAGGTACGTTTTCTAAAGTTGGGTGCTTTTGCCAGCAGAGAAGAAATCGTCAGGAAGATCCCGGTTCAATACCTTAAATTCGTCAGTATAGAACCTGAGGAAAAGAGAATAGCACTCTCCGGTGCAGGAATGGATTACATTATCGGTAAGACTGAAGCGCGAACTGGCTTGAGCGGAATTGAGGCGTATTTTGATAAACTCCTGCGGCCGGTGAGAGACGGGGTTACTTCCGTTAGTTACTCTGGATTCATCGGTGGTAAATTTCAAAAAATAGAGGTGCCTCCTCAGAACGGAAAAAATGTGCAAATTACAATAGATAGTTTGTTACAGAAAAGGCTTTTTGATGTCGCATCAGATTTCCAAAAGGAAAAAGAAGCCTCGGAAGTCGGTGTCATAGTAATGGAAACAAAGACTGGAAGATTACGCACCGCCTTTACAACACAGTCGTGGCCCACCTTTTACATGGGATACTTCGAGCCTGGTTCTACAGTTAAGCCCCTGGTTTTTGCAGCCGCGTTAGAACTTGGTGTTGTAACACCGGACACGAGATTTTACTGTCCGGGCTATGTCAAACCTGACCCAAACCTGAGAGTAACCATCAAAGATATCGAAGCGCACAAAGACATTAACTTGTACGATGGTTTAGTGCACTCATGTAACGTGGTTACCGTGGAGACAACTAGAAAACTGATAGAAAGATACGGCCAGGAGAAACTTTACGAAATCTACTCTGCTGTGGGTTTTGGAAGTCCGACAGGCATCGAGTTGCCTGGAGAAGTTCCAGGGGTGTTAAGACCGATCGAAAAGTGGTATAAAACCGACTGGGCTTATTTGTCGATAGGTCAATCGGTTGGAACTACTCCGCTGCAGCTCCTTGCTGCGGTAAACGCTATTTTCAACGATGGAATTTACGTTACCCCAACACTGGATGAGAAAAAGAAGGTAAGTGCCAAAAGATTGTTTTCAAGCGGTACGGTCGAACTAGTCAAATCGATGCTTGCGGACGTTGTGGAGCGAGGAACGGGAATAAATGCTAAGGTTGAAGGTCTAAAAATTTTTGGAAAGACGGGCACGGCCCAGAAGCCTGGTAAAAAGGACGTCACGGCGATTTTTGTTGGGAGTACAACTATCTCCGATGTTCCGTACTCCATCATTGTCTGGGTTGACAGTCCCCAGAAGGAGAAGTTGAGTAGTGTTGTTGCTGCACCGCTTTTTGCCAAAGTTGTGCAGATATTGCGCGATTATTCAAGTTCGAACGTTACGAAGTCTACAGTGGAAACCACTATTGGTGAAAACGGTGAGAATGAAGTAACTGACCTAACAGGTTTGAATTTACAGCAAGTGTTTGAGATTGCTAAACGAAAAGGAATTTCAGTTGTACTTCACGGTGAAGGACTATACGTTAAAAGTTTCTCCCTCCGCGAAAACCGCCTCGAAGTACAACTTACTTGGTACCCTCCAAAACTTGGAGATTGGGTTGATAACCACCGGTGAAAAGCGAGTTCTTTGTGGTAACAGTGAGGTAATGTAAGATTTACCCAGGGGTAACCACGGAAAAAGAGCATCTGGTAGAATACAAGTGTTGCCGAAGACTGCAGGGTAAATAAAGTCCCCGTGGGGGGCACCTGCACGAGGCACGAAGGAACTGTATCCTGCTTTAACGCGGGATCATGTTCTTTCGTTTCGCCTCGAAAGAGGCGTTTAATTTTTTCAAAGACTGGAGGTGGACGTGTGCTTAGGAGACCTGAAAAAGAGAAACTGGTTCAAGAATTGACTGAAACGTTCAAGAGCTCTTCGCTCGTACTTTTCGCAGATTTCACCGGGTTAACAGTTGCCCAGATGACAAAGCTCAGAAGGGCTTTACGTGAGAAAATGGGGAGCGGTGCAAAACTCCAAGTTGTAAAGAACACGCTCCTCAAGATGGCGCTTCGAAACGCGGAGTACGACGTTGCGGCAGCTGAGAAAGCTTTCTTTGGCCCGACAGCGGTGCTTTACGTCACGCAAGGGGATCCAGTTGAAGCCATAAAAATATTAAACAACTTTATCAAAGAGAACAAAGGAACACCGGTTTGCAAAGGTATCTACCTTGAAAAAAGGTACTTTCCAGGAGAACAGCTCGAAGAACTCTCAAAACTTCCATCCAGAGAACAACTCCTGGCAATGGTTGTTGGTGGTATCCAGGCTCCAATACGCGGATTTGTCAACGTACTTGCAGGTGTCATGAGAAGTATGCTTTATGTGCTTAATGCCATCAAGGAGAAGAAGGAGAACCAGTAATCTCGCGTTACTTTTGTTTCAAAACAACACGTAAAAATCCGTTCATGGAGGTGTGACTATGACGTTGGAAGAACTTGTGAAAGCCATTGAGTCGTTGACAGTTGCCGAACTCGCGGAGCTTGTGAAAATGCTTGAGGAAAGATTTGGTGTAAGCGCAGCAGCCCCAGTGATGGCAGCGATGCCCGTTGCAGCAGCGGCAGCTCCAGCAGCTGCAGCAGAAGAAAAAGATACTTTTGATGTACTTCTTAAGAGCTTCGGTCAGAAGAAGGTAGAGGTCATCAAAGTTGTCAGGGAAATCACCGGACTTGGCTTGAAAGAAGCTAAGGACCTTGTTGAAAAGGCTGGAGCTCCAGACGCATTCATCAAACAGGGTGTTAAGAAAGAAGAAGCCGAAGAGATCAAGAAAAAGATTGCTGAAGTCGGCGGAGAGGTTGAAATTAAGTAACAACTGTTTCCTCAAAGATAATATTATGTATCAAACCCCGCACAAGGATTTACAGTGCGGGGTTTTTGTGATTTAATATATAATTGGTGTATTATTACCCCCAAAGTCCGCAATAATTTACCAACGAGTGTTACAGTCAGTTCCACCTTGTGTCTTTTTTATTTTTTTCTTCCCTCAGCTGTGGTTGTCCGAGTACAATCAATTTGGAAAGAGGTGATTGAATGAAAACCTATCAGATTGGGAACAGAACGAGGTTCTCGTTTGGGAGAGTTTCCGAAATTTTGAATGTGCCGGACCTCGTGCAAATTCAACGTGATTCGTTCTCAGAGCTTGTAAATTCCGGGCTTTTGAAGATTCTCAAAAAATTCTGCCCTATCACTTCCGTCAAGGGTGAGGGAAGGAAAGACAAAGGATTTAGCCTAGAGTTTGTAGGTTTTAGGGTCGGTGCACCGTTGAATTCCGTGGAAGAATGTAAACAAAGGTTGTTGACTTACGTGGCACCTTTCTATGCGACAGTCAGGGTAACGGATCTCTCGACCGGGGAGATGCGTGAAGAGGAAGTCAGCCTTGGAAATTATCCTGTGATGACGGAGAATCAAACGTTCGTGATAAATGGTGTTGAGCGTGTTGTTGTTAGCCAACTCGTCAGAAGTCCTGGTGTTTATTTCGTCGAAGAACCGACGAGAAACGTTGGTGCTAAACCCATTTACGTAGCACACTTCCTACCTGTCAGGGGTGTATGGCTCGAAATAATGCTGAACCTTAACGATGAAACACTGTACGCCAGGATCGATAGAAGAAAGAGACTCAACCTTTTCCTTGTTCTGAAGACACTTGGTTATCAGAACGATCTTGATGTGCTTTCACTCTTCCCAGCGTATATTGATGTGGAAGACGATTACGCCGTAGAACACGCAAATGGTGTTGTTATTCTCGAGACCGTTCGCTCAAAAGGTGGAGAAGTATTGGCCGAGAAAGGAAGTATTCTAACTCCCTCGCTTGTTCAAGTGCTCAGAGAACATGGGATCGAGCGCATAAAGGTCGTTAACAAGTACATGTTCAAGACATACCTTAAATTGAAGGAAAGGCTGAAGATTCCTCAGGAAGAGCAAATTAGCGAGCTTCGCGCGTACATGGAAATCTATCGCGAGCTCAGGCCTGGTGAGGTATTCAGATACAACGCCGCAAAGAATTATTGGAATAGCCTTTACTTCAATGAAGAACGTTTTGAGCTTTCCGAAGTTGGACGCTACAAGATGAATAAAAAATTGACGAACGCTTACAGAAAATATCTCGTTGAAATAGAGGGTAAAAACCCGAAAGATGTTGAAAACGTTGAGTACGCTGAATCGTTCAATGCATTAACCCCGATGGATATAATACTTGTCACGAAGATGTTGCTGGAGGTCGAGAGGCATCCAGAAACACTTGATACAAAAGACCACTTGGCCAATAAACGTGTAAGAACTGTAGGAGAACTGTACGGCGCGGAATTCGAAAGGGCATTTTCTAAGGCCGTACACCAAATTCAGGAAAGGTTAGCAACATACACCAGTTTGGATAAGATATCAATTCCCAGCGTCGTCAACCTGAGAAGTGTTGTAGCGGCAATAAATAGCTTCTTCGCGACAAATCCGCTCTCTCAGTTCATGGATCAGGTGAACCCAATCTCGGAATTGACCCACAAGAGAAGGTTAACCGCAGTGGGGCCCGGTGGACTAAAGAGAGAACGTGCGCGCTTCGAAGTTCGTGACGTACACCATTCACATTACGGTAGGATGTGTCCGATTGAAACACCAGAAGGTGGAAATATTGGTCTTATCACATCGCTCGCTGTTTATGCAACAATCGATAAATTTGGGTTCCTCATCACACCGTACCGGAAGGTTGTTAACGGAAAGGTGACAGATCAAATCGTTTACCTTGCAGCTGATGAGGAAGAGCATTATAGGATTGCTTCTGCTACGATTCCAGTGGATGAGAACGGATACATAATTCCAGACAAAGTTACGGTAAGGTACATGGAGAAGATAGTTTTTGTTGACAAACACGAGGTGGATTTCATAGATATTTCGCCGAAGCAAATAGTTAGTGTTACTACATCGCTCATCCCGTTCCTTGAGCACGACGATGCGAACCGTGCTCTTATGGGGTCAAACATGCAGCGCCAAGCTGTCCCGCTAATTAAACCGGAAGCGCCACTTGTCGGAACTGGAATGGAGTACCCTGCTGCGCTGTACTCCGGGCACGTTGTTACCGCAAAGCATGATGGTATAGTCAGGAAGGTTGACGCAAGGAAGATCATAATCCAACGTGTTAACGAAAATGGTGAACCGCTTTACGATAAAAAAGGTAATCCAATAGTTGATGAGTATCAATTGCTCAAGTATGTGAGGTCAAATCAGGATACATGTATAAACCAGCGTCCGATTGTTAACGTGGGTGACCGCGTCAAAAAAGGTATGCCGATAGCTGACGGACCTGCGACGGATAATGGAGAGCTGGCGCTCGGTAAAAACGTACTTGTTGCATTCTTGCCATGGGAAGGTTACAACTTTGAGGACGCAATCCTTGTGAGTGAAGAATTGCTCGAGGACGATACGTTTACGTCTGTCCATATTGAAGTGTACGAGACAACCGCGCGAGAGACGAGGATTGGTCCTGAAGAAATCACAGCTGAAGTTCCAAACGTATCCAAAGAGAACCTGAGAAACTTGGACGAGAACGGAATCATACGTGTTGGAGCATATGTTGGTAGGCAAAAATATCTGTCTTCTCAAGACATCCTTGTTGGTAAAGTAACACCGAAAGGCGAAAGCGACGCAAGTCCGGAGGAAAAAATCATCAGGTCAGTCTTTGGTGAGAAAGGTAAAGATGTCAAGGATTCATCGCTCAGAGTTCCTCACGGTGTTGAAGGTAGAGTTATCGGAGTTAACGTCTACCACAAGGAAGAGGTTGGAGACCTTGGACCGGGAGTTAATACCCTTGTGCGCGTGTACCTTGCTACAAGGAAACCGCTTGAGGTTGGAGACAAACTTGCAGGTAGGCATGGGAACAAGGGTGTTGTTTCAATGATTCTTCCGAAAGAAGATATGCCGTTCCTTCCTGACGGAACACCGGTTCAAATTGTCCTGAGTCCTCTTGGAGTTCCGTCACGAATGAACATTGGACAGGTGCTCGAAACATCGCTCGGTTGGCTGGCAAAACTTACAAACAGGTACTTTGCAACACCTGTTTTCGACGGCGCAAAAGAAGACGAAATACTCCCGGAACTTTACAAAGTGCGCCAGCAGTTCAACCTGCATCACGGCGATGATCCCGAAAATCCGTCTGGTAAGGTTACGTTAAGAGATGGGCGTACTGGTAAGGAGTTTGATTCACCAGTATTGGTTGGTTATATGTACATGCTAAAGCTGATACACATCGCACGCGATAAGATTCATGCACGCGCAACGGGTCCGTACTCGCTCATCCACCAACAGCCACTTGGCGGTAAGGCACAATTCGGTGGTCAAAGGTTCGGAGAAATGGAGGTTTGGGCGCTAGAAGCATACGGTGCATCTTACACTCTAAACGAGATGCTCACGGTCAAAAGTGACGATATCAGGGGAAGGACAGAAGTTTACAGAGCGATAATGAAATCGAAGAACCTGCCGGAGCCAGGATTGCCAGAAAGCTTTAAGGTTTTAGTTAGGGAGCTCAAGGGATTGGCTTTAGATGTTCGGGTTTATGACGAACATGGCAGGGAAATTGATATAGAAAAGCTGTAATTAGATTAAAGTTTAAGAGCGCGGTATCGTGCGGAAGGCACCATAGAGTTAAGGAGGGACCTTAATGAGTTCTTCTTTCAAAAGAAAGATAGCAGCGGTGAAAATTGGAATAGCTTCTCCGGAAGTGATTAGGTCGTGGTCGAGTGGAGAGGTAAAGAAGGCCGAAACGATAAATTACCGTACCTTCAAGCCAGAAAAGGATGGACTTTTCTGTGAGCGTATCTTTGGCCCAGTTAAGGACTACGAATGTGCTTGTGGTAAGTACAGTGGCAAGAAGTACGAAGGTACGGTTTGCGAAAAATGTGGAGTGCGCGTCGAATCAAAAGAGGCAAGAAGACGTAGGTTTGGACATATAGAACTTGCCGCGCCTGTTACTCACGTTTGGTTCCTCAAGAATACACCTAGTGTCATTGCTACGCTACTTGACATGAGTGTTAAGGACATAGAGAACATAGTTTATTTTGGTAGTCGTAGAGTCAACGAACGCGTTTTCATTGTCACAGACCCAAAGAACACACCATTCATCAAAGGGTCCATACTGAATCAAACGGAATACGAAATTTACGCAAAAAGGTGGGACTTCGAAGTTTCTCCGGCTTACATTGTTAAAGAGCCAAAAGTGCCACTTGTTTCAGAAATAGACGGTGAGGTTTACATTAAACACGAAAAGACGCACACTGACCGGGATCTCTATTGGATCGTTGTAAAGGACGCTGTTAAGGTTGAACTTAGGGTTCTGACTGGCATGGAGCTTATGGTAAAGGACGGGGTGCAGGTCAGTCAGGGTGAGGAAATTGTCCCCGAAAGACGCGTGGAAGCCATCTATGCACCGTTCGATGGAACGGTAGAGGTCGACGAATTTTCTGAAACGATAACGATTAAGCCGTTACCAACTAGTAAAAACACCCCAATCACTTTCTCGCTACCCTACGGTGTCAGGGTGCTTGTGAAAAACGGCGAGAAAGTCAAAAAGGGCCACCAACTGACAACGGAAACGATTCTGCCAAGTGTTGTAGCCCCAGTTTCCGGAACGTTGAGATACAGCAAACAACTTAACCTCAGACCACTGGAGAATGGTAACTACGAAGTTCTTGCGACCGGAGTTATATACATTGAGAACGTCCGGCAAATCAAACAATATCCTGTCTTCGAAGGTGCGTACATATACGTTCAAGATGGAGACACTGTTAAAGCAGGTGACGTGCTCGCAGACAGATTCCTCTTCGAGGAAGAAAAACTGACGGCAGAGGAATACAAACTTTTCAATCAGTATTACCACGGAAAGTTCGTTGTTGAAGAACAGGTAGAGAATGATAAACCCATCGTTGTAGTAACCAACATCGATCCAGAAGTAGCTACCGAAACTGGATTGGCAAAAGGGCAGATTATTACTCAGCAAGACTTTGAAGCTTACAGCAGAATATACCCTGGAAAGATTGAAGCGGAAACCGGTGCGTTGGCGATTAAAAAACTCTTGCAGAGCCTTGACCTTGAAGTGATGAAAGCGGAACTTGAGGCTGAATTGCAGAAGATTCCAAAGAGCAGTGTTAGGGCAAAGAAGTTATTGAAGAAACTCAGCTTGGTCAAGTCACTTCTGAATAGTGGTACAAAACCGGAATGGATGGTACTAGAGGTACTACCGGTCGTGCCGCCAGAAATCAGGCCGATGATACAAATTGATGGTGGAAGATTTGCCACAACGGATCTGAATGACCTTTACAGAAGAGTTATAATGAGGAATAACAGGCTCAAGAAACTCCTGGAGATGAACGCTCCGGATGTTATCGTCAGGAACGAAAAAAGGATGCTCCAAGAGGCTGTTGATAACCTCATATACAACGGTAAGATTGGGAAAGCCTACGTTGATAGGAACGGAAGACCTTTGAAATCACTCACCGATCTGATCAGGGGTAAGAAAGGGCGCTTCAGGAGAAACTTGCTTGGAAAGCGTGTTGACTATTCCGGTAGGGCTGTTATCGTTGTCGGTCCACATCTGAAAATCCACGAGTGTGGATTGCCCAAGAAGATGGCTCTTGAGCTATTTGAACCGTTCGTCATCGCCGAACTCTCCAAAGAGGAGAACGTTGAGGTCACGCAAGCAAAGGCTAAAAAGTACAAGAAAGAGCTCCAGCGTGAAGATCCACGAGCTTGGGAAAAGCTCGAGAAGGTCATCCAGGGCAGGGTTGTCCTCCTGAATCGTGCACCAACGCTCCACAGGATGTCCATTCAAGCGTTTGAGCCGAAACTTATTGAGGGTAACGCGATCCAACTGCACCCGTTGGTTTGTCCACCGTTTAATGCGGATTTTGACGGTGACCAGATGGCAGTGCACCTACCACTATCACCGGCGGCGCAGGCCGAAGCAAGACTCTTAATGCTGTCGCGTTACAATATTATCTCACCGGCCCATGGAAAACCAATTTCCATGCCCGGAAAAGATATCGTTGCTGGTATATACTATTTAACGATGGTTGGGAAGGATTACGACCAGATCCAACCGGAGCAGATTAAATGGAGATTTGCCTCACCCGAAGAGGCAGAGATCGCCTACGAATTTGGATTCATTAAACTCCACGAACCAATCCTGATAAATATAAACGGTGAGGTCATCAAGAGTACCTTCGGACGCGTAATATTCAACTCAATCCTGCCCCAGGATCTCAGGGACTACAACAAGACCTTCGGTAAAAACGGTATCAAGGACGTTGTTTACAAAACCTTCAAAGAGTACGGCATCGACAGAACAGCTGACTTGCTCGATGATATTAAGGACCTAGGATTTCACTACGCTACGGTCTCTGGGCTCACGATCAGTTTGAAAGACCTGAAGATCTCGCCGAGAAAGAAAGAAATTGTTGAGGCTGCACTAAAAAAAGTTGAGCAGATAGAAAGACTCTATGAGGAAGGTTTCTTGAGCGACGAGGAAAAGTACAAGGAAACGATCAAAATCTGGAACGAAGCAACTTCCGAAATCCAAGAGGAGACCTACCGTTATCTTGGAGAGGATCCATTCAATCCAGTCTTTATAATGGTCGATTCAGGTGCAAGGGGTAACAAAGACCAGTTAAAGCAACTCTCAGGCATGCGTGGCCTTATGGCTGATCCCTCTGGAAGAACAATCGAGATACCGATCATTTCCAACTTCCGTGAGGGGCTTTCGATGCTTGAGTTCTTCATCAGCACGCACGGTGCAAGGAAAGGTTCCGCAGATACGGCACTTAGAACCAGCTCTGCTGGATACCTCACCAGACGCCTTGTCGACGTTGTTCAAAGCGTTGTCATCACCGAACCAGATTGTGGCACACACGAAGGTGTAAGGGCACGTGTACTGAAAAGTTCGGATAACTTCGTGGTTGAAAAGATAGAAGATTTCATCTTCAGTAGGGTGCTTGCGCGTGACGTGTACGAACCTGGCACGGGTAACGTATTGATGAATCCAGAAACCGGTAAACTTTACACACGCGACACACTCATCAACGATGACGATGCCAAATTCCTCTCGAATTACAAGAAGCGGGTCAAGGTTGTTGAGGAAATTGAATTTGATGTCACAAGTGGAAACATGCCAGAGTTCTACGCTGAGTTAGTTGACAGGATAGATCTTGACGATGAAGTATTATATCCCGAGACAGAACTTGACTGGGGTGTTGTAAAGAAGTTGAGAGATGCTGGGATAAGAACTGTCCGCGTAAAGGTTTATCCGGTTGTTGGAACCGTCGTTGCCGAAGATGTCATCTGGGATAAGAACAAGCAAAAGCAAGTTGCGGTTGAAGAAGAACAGATTGATCCAGTTGTAGCGAAATTACTTGAAGAGAACGGTGTTGAGAGTATTGTGGTTAGACCAGAAATTTACGTTAGGACACCGCTCACGTGTGAATCTGAAACGGGCGTCTGTGCAAAATGCTACGGGCTCGATTTGTCGAACCACAAGATTGTCAACGTTGGAGAGGCTGTCGGAATTATTGCAGCACAATCGATCGGTGAACCTGGTACACAGTTGACAATGAGAACGTTCCATACCGGAGGAATCGCGACAACGGCCGACATCACGCAAGGTCTACCAAGGGTTGAAGAACTCTTCGAGGCAAGGAAGAAGACAAAGGATCCAGAAGGCGTATTCTCAAAGGTCAAAGGAACTGTTGTAGATATTTCTCAAGATGAACCGAAGAAGATTTACGTTCAAGATGAGCTCGGCTCGATCCACCAGTACGAGGTTCCACCGAGAGTTAGAGTCAACGTTATGATCGGTCAGAAAGTACTACCAGGTCAATCACTAACAAGTGGTTCTTTAAAAGTTAGGAAAATTCTTGAAGAGCTTGGAACCGAAGAAACGGCAATATACTTGCTCAAAGAAATAAAGAAGGTTTACGTCCAACAAGGTGTTGATATCCACGATAAACACTTTGAGTTAATCATTAGACAGATGCTCAACAAAGGTGAAGTTATAGATGCTGGCGATACTGACTTCCTACCCGGTGAACTTGTTCCGATAAGCTTGTTGAACAAGGTCAACAAGGAAATCATGGAGGGCAATGCAAAAATTGAAATCAACAAAAAGCGGGTTCTTGGAAAAGTACTTGCAAGACATATCATCGTTAAAGACGAGAACGGTGAGGTTATAGAAATTGCTAAAGAAGGCGAAGAAGTTACCGAAGAGCTCATAGAAAAACTCATCAAATACGGAATTAAGGAAGTTGTCGTACTGACCTCTGACAAAGAGTTGGAAACATATCAGATCGCACCAAAAGAAACCGTTAAGTACAGAAGGAGGCTACTCAGGATTACACAGGCGTCGCTTGAATACGAAGGTTGGCTTAGTGCCGCGAGCTTCCAGCAAACGCAACAAGTGCTCACAGACGCGGCAGTCAAAGGAGCTGTTGACTATCTAAAGGGACTCAAAGAAAACGTCATCGTTGGTCAGCTCATTCCAGCCGGTACAGGGTTCCAGATTTTTGCAAACGTACAGTACGAAGAAACTCCAAGGGCTGCGATCGAGGAGAAACTTGGAACAACGGATAGCTCACGGTGAAAAATAGAATTGGTAAATTGGCCCGGTTTTCACCGGGCCTTTTTAAATCTGGATACTGAAAACGGCTGAACTGACTTTGCTTTTCACAAAGGGGGAGCGATATGATCTGTGTAGTCAAAGAATTTACTTTTGACGCGGCACATAACCTGGTTTCTTACAAGGGTAAGTGTGAAAGTCTACACGGTCACACTTACAAGCTCCAGGTGGTTGTTTGTGGTGAGAGAGACGAAGAGGGAATGGTTATCGATTTTCTTGATTTAAAAAGGATTGTCCATGAGCAAGTGCTCAGCGTACTTGATCATTCATACATCAACGACCATGTACCACAACCTACAGCTGAAAACATCGCAGAGTGGATATGGAATAAGTTATATCCGCACCTTAGGACTGACAGGTACGAACTTATCGAAGTCAGACTTTGGGAAACACCAACATCGTATGTGATTTTCAGTAAACATGAATGACGAATAAAAAGTCGCCGACCATGTCGAATGGTCGGCGTTCCTTCGATGGCTTTTTTGTTTGGTGCTCGATTATTCTATCTTCCACTGGAGTCCTTCGCTGGTCCAAGAAAACACAATTTTTTGTCCTTCTTTGAGCTGATCATTTATGATAAGTTCTGCAATTTTAAACTCTATGGCGTTCTCGAAAAGTCTTCTCAACGGTCTTGCACCCATCGTTGGTATGTAACCTTCCGTTGCGAGGTACTCCATGACGCTTTCGTCGAGTTCAACAGAGATGTTTTTGTCCTTGAGCCTTTCGTTTAGTTCACCAAGGTAGATTTTCACAATCTGCTTTATATGATCCTTCTTCAGCGGTTTGAAAATAACTGCGGCGTCTATTCTGTTGATAAGTTCGGGTCTAAAGTACTTGCGCATTTCTTCTTCGATATGTTTTGGTATCATGTCCTCGAATCCTTCTTCGATATCTTGAATGATTACATCTGAACCAATGTTACTCGTCATTATAATTATTGTATTCTTAAAATCCACTGTGTTACCTTTACCATCGGTTAATCTACCGTCGTCGAAAAGTTGTAAAAGTATGTTGAAAACCTCTGGATGAGCCTTTTCTATTTCATCAAAGAGTATGACACTGTAGGGTCTTCTTCTAACCTGTTCGGTAAGGTATCCACCTTCCTCGTAGCCGACATAGCCCGGAGGTGCACCAATGAGCCTTGCAACCGAATGTTTCTCCATGTACTCGCTCATATCAATACGTATGAGAGCTTTCTCAGTACCAAAAAGCACATCCGCTAGTCTTTTGGCAAGTTCGGTCTTACCTACACCAGTTGGTCCCAGGAATAGGAACACACCTAAGGGTCTCCTTGGGTTTCTTATACCTGCCCTGGACATCTTGATTGCGTTGGCAACGACCTTTACTGCTTCACCTTGGTCAACGAATTTTTCGTGAATTATTTCCTCCAGTCTCTTGAGCTTTTCTTTCTCGTCCTGCATCATCTTTCCAACGGGGATTCCCGTCCACCTTTCGATAACCTTTGCAACATCCTCTTCCTCAACCATCTGTTTTCCATCGATTTTGCACCTTGCAGCTGCCTCGTCGATAAGGTCCACCGCTTTGTCAGGTAAATACCTATCGGTTATGTATCGGGCGGACAGCTTTGCGGCAAATTCGAGAGCCTTTTCACTGATTTTAACTCCGTGGAAATCTTCGAATTTTGGTTTGAGTCCTCTCAAAATTTCAATAGTCTCTTCTACGGAAGGTTCAGCAACGAAAATCACCTGAAATCTTCTTGCAAGTGCCTTATCTTTTTCGACATACTTTCTGTACTCCTCAACCGTTGTGGCACCAATGACTCGCATAGTTCCCCTCGCCAGTTCGGGCTTGAGTATGTTACCAGCATCGAGTGCGCCCTCGGCCGCTCCGGCACCAACAACGGTGTGAAGTTCGTCTATGAAAAGAATTACGTCCGAGCGTTTTTTTAGAACATCAACAAGCTTTTTGAGTCTTTCTTCGAACTCTCCCCTGAATTTGGTTCCAGCCACGAGTCTGGCAAGGTCGAGTTTCAATATTGTTTTTCCTTTCAAGAAATCTGGGATGTTACCTGCAACGATTCGCTGTGCAAGACCTTCCACAATCGCAGTCTTGCCGACTCCGGGATCTCCAATAAGAACCGGATTGTTTTTGATTTTTCGACCGAGAATCTCTATCATCCGGTTAACTTCTCTCTCACGACCGACAACGGGCATAAGCTGGCCGTTTTTGGCCATCTCAGTGAGGTTTTCGGTAAACTTCGCCAGTACGTCTATGTTTTCTTCCTCCGTGTAGGTGCGTTGCATTCTGAGGTCCTTAATAGCCTTGTAGACCTTGTCAGGAGAAACACCGTACTTTGCAAGTAGTCTGTACGTCGTTGTTTCTGGGACGAGTATCATGGACAAGAGGAGGTGGTCAGTTCCAACTTTTTCGTCACCCATGCGTCTGGCTTCTCGTTTGGCTTCGTTGATTATCTTGGTTGCATCCGGTGTTATGTACATCTGTCCAGCGCCGCCGGGACCGCTTGAATAGTAATAAGACCCCTTTGAGGAAAGAACGCGTTCTACGTCGCGTTTCAAGCTTTCAAGATCCACTCCAAGATGGTTGAGAATGTCGACTGCAGCGTTTTTTTGGTTTTCGAGCATTGTTAAGAGAATATGCTCTGGTGACAGTTGGTTGTGTCTGTAACGTGTGAGTACGTCGTTGACGGAAGTTAGAATCTCCTGTGCTCCTTCGGTAAAGTCTTCCATGTTAAACATCATAGTACCAACTCCTTTCAGCTATATTTTGTTATTTTCTTGATTCTTTTCTCTCTTTGTACACTTCGTAAGCTCTTTTGGCGAGTGCACCGGCTATGTGAATTTTTGATTCGTGTTTTGACTCCTCATCATCAGCATCGAAGTCGTACAGTTCGGAAAGTTTCTGCTCGAGCTCTGCCGGGTCAGCTTCGAGTATTTTCTTCAACGAAACCTCCGAGATTCCTAGTTTAGCGATGAGTTCTTCGTTCGAGGCATTTTTCTCATTTTTAAGCACGATTGCGTAAATCGCTCTTATCAACGAAGGAAGCCATGTGAGGAATTTGAACTCGCTGACACGTTTGTATCCACCGAGAATGTTGATGCCAATATTAAAGATTTCTTGGACCATCCTCTCGAACTTTCGTTCACCTTCGCTCTTCAGTTGTATGTAGGCAATCTTCGCAAGCGCGCCAGCAACGTGCGTGTCAAGCGCTTTCATATTTTGTAATTCTCCTCTTAGGATAAGCTCTTTGACCTTCTCCTCCTTTGCTTCCAAAATCTCTTTCACCGTGTTTTTCGTTGTTCCCAGTATTTTAGCTATATCATCTGTTGTTTTGTTCATTTCATGCTTTAATACAACAGCGTAAGCGCTTCTTACAAGTGAAGTAACCCACGTTAAGTTTTCATATTTCAAAAGTTCCTCAAACCCCCCTACAAGGGCAATGCACCTGTTAACGATTTCTGCAACCATGTCTTCGATGGGTTCCGATACGGGTTTAACGACCACCATGCGCATCCCACCCTTTTTTGAGTGTTTATTCTACTTTAAAGAATTCTGACTAATCCAGTCTCGGTTATTTCCATCCTGTGCAGCTTAGTATCGTGACCTGTGAGCCTGCAACCGTCGATTCTGAAAAACCGTACAACGTCTCCGACTTCAACTTTGTACATCTTAGCTTTGTAGGGCGTGTCAACCAATTCTTTTGCAACTACAAAAGTTCCATCTACAATGTGTCCAACAGCGTATCCACCGGCCGCCTCAGCTGTTAACTCCTCGTGACCGCTTCTTTTCTGAGAAATCAACAAGGCCGTTTGTTTCCACTTCTTAAGGAACGAGAATATCTTTCGGACAACAATTCTTGCCGCAACTTCTCTTTCTTCGAATAATCCGGTAATTGAGTCAATCACGGTGTATTCTGCCTTGTAAGTCTTTATGGCATAAGCCAGGGTTGCGAAAAACTCTGCTAAGTTGTCTCTGAGCGAAGAGTAGGATGCTACGTCGATGAATATTATTTTGTCCTTTATTTTTTCGAAATCTATACCCAGCGCCTGCGCACGCTGTTTTATTCCCAATACCACAAATTCTGCGGGGGACTCAACCGTAACAAAGACGACACTTTCTCCCCGTGAAGCCTGTTTTACAGCGAATTGCTCAGCTATAAGGCTCTTTCCGGTGTCGGAAACTCCAGTGAGATTGAAGACTCCGTACTTTGGGATTCCACCCAACTGAACTTTCCGAAGACCCTCGGGTGTTATTTCCGTTGTGTAAAACAGCTCATCGAGTCCTTCAACACCGGTTGGAATCCCAACAAGCTCGGGAGCTCTCAGGATCGTGTCGGCTCCAACCAAAACGGCTTCCTTAAGAGGTTGGTGTTGTTGCTGAGTTGGTTGATTATTTTGAACCCCGTTTTTTTCAGCTTTGCCAACCATAGCCAGCCCCCCTTCCCACATCGATTTCCGAGAGTATTATACCTTATTAGCACTCATTAGTCAAGAGTGATAATTAAGAATCCTGTGAGAAAATTTGTTTAATTTTTCTGTTGTAAGTACGCGCTGATGGTAAAATTCTAATTGTAAGTTAGAAGTGCGAACTTTTGTGTATGGGGCAATTTTAAGAAATGTCGAGGAGGGTTTGTATGTCAAGAGAAAGCTGTAATCTTGATGAGCTTGGTGATAAAAAGTGGAAAGCGAATCCCTCATTACTAATTACCTATTATACACTTGTAGATGGTTTAGCAATGGGGGTTTACGGAACACTCTTCAACTTGCTGCTAAAGTCTGTTGGTTTTTCTACTAGTGCGGTGGGGCGTGTTACATCCAACACTTTGTGGGGTAGTGCGCTACTTTCTTTATTCCTCGGCTTTTTATCCGATAAAGTTGATAAAAAGACTGTCTTGGTTTTTTCGCACCTTCTTGGAGTATTCTTTGGAACGTACAGAGCTTTGAGCATTTCTACGGCTGCGCTGAACGTTAGCTCATTTTTCTTTGGTGGCTTTTCAGCGGTATCCGCAACGGTGGTATCAACGATTTTAGTTATGAAGACTGACCGAGATGAGAGGAGCAAGTACTTTGGATTGAACTTCGGAATTGGTATGCTTACCGGCACAGTTGGGAATTTTATCGGGGGATTTCTTGGGGAGTTACTAGGGTTAAAATTGAGTGTACTGCTCTCGAATTTGGTAAGAATTTTTGCGTTAATACCTATTTTGAAGTTGAGTGTCAAGGAACAAGAAGTTTCCCGCGGAGTCTGGAACCACGTCAAACAAGTACGAAAAAACATTCCTACCAACGTTAGAAACGTTTTGATTTACTACTTCCTTTCGACGGTAAGTGTGGGATTTGGCGCAGGGTTGTTCGTTTCGTTCGGAAATATTATATTCCACGACCTTTTTAACTTTAAGCCTTCGCTAATTGGTATAATCCTTTCGCTTGCACAGTTGGCCACAGGATTGGGAGCCATCTTTTCTCACAAGCTGGGAAAAAAATTCAGCGAAGTGCGTGTTCTCATATTTTCTTACGTTCTCGTACCGATCATGATAGTCTTTCTTAGTTTTACTCGTGAACCAGCGGTCTTCAGTACAGTTTACGTGCTCCGATTCGCCGTGATGAACATGGTTAGTCCTCTACTCTCTTCGGTTGTCTTCTCACAAGTACCGACATCTATTCTTGCTTCGGTAAACGGTTTGAACAACTTCTTGAACAACGTCTCAAGAGCTCTCTCGGCGGAGTTGTTTGCCTTCTTCAGCCAATATAGTGCGGGTTACACGCTTATTTTTCTTGTGAGTTCCGTTTTCTACTTCGCAAACGCGTTTGCGATGCTTAGACTTCTCAGGAACATCAGAGTTTAGCTAATCAATTCTTTACCAACTTCCTTCTCCTGATGTTCATGTAAAAAATTGTGGTGTAAACCAAAACGCTAATCAGTGTGGCCAAGTAGGCCAACCCAACTTTTCCGCCGAATCTTTCGAAGAAAAGCCCTCCAACGAACGGTCCAAACCCGAAGAGTAAACCTATCACCATTTCGTGTATTGCGCTTTGTTTACCTTGTGCCTCCTCCTCGCTCATAAGTCCGTAAAAGATTGCAAACGTGTATGGGACTGCGTAAGTGAATCCTGCAAAGAGTGCTGTGATAAAGGTGAGTACCGAAGATTGGGCTGTTAGAGACAGAATTCCTGTGATTGGAACCACGGCCATGAGCATCGAACTTACAAGCTCACTACCTACCCAGCTTTTCCATATTTGAAGAACGTAAAAAGCCACCATTACACCGATGTTGGCCCCAACCATCAGAAAGCCAGCTCTTTCCAATCTAATACCTGCCTCGGAAATATACTTTGGGAAATGGGCAAGTACACTCGTGTACACGAACCCAGCAAGAAAGAGTACGATACGGTACTGAAATCTGAGAGATTTCATCAAACTTGGCTTATCAAGTACTTTCCACGTGCTACACGTCGGATTTTCAAGAAGTTTTTTTCGGGGTTGAAAAACTATTAATTTCCCGTTCTTCATCTCGTCGTTGAAAATGAGACCGGCGAGTGTCAATGAAAGCACCAGCCCGTAGCAGAAGATGAAGTACCTTGCCTTTACGGTGAAAAAAGGTCCAAGTGCCACACCGATGATGTTTCCCGAACTCCATGAGAGTGTGAACCTGCTTGTGATTAGTGGAGGTTGAACACCTAACACACGTTCCGACTTTGCAAGCAATCCTTCGACCTCAGGAAAGAATGCACCGAAGAATGCACCCTGCAACAACGCAAAGAGAACCAAACGCAAGGAGGTGGAGGTGAAAACTCCAAGAAGTGAAACGAAGAACATATAAATGTACAAAAAAACCATCGCCCTCTTGTATCCCACCTTGTCACCCACATGACCAAGAGTGATGCTCGAGATAGCATAAACGAGCGACCAAAGAAGGTTGAGAAACCCGATCTGGCCAAATTTAAATCCCATCTTAGCTGCTGTGGAGTTTATGAAGGTTGAGTAAAGGTACGCCATGATAGAAGTGGAAAAAGAGACGAAGTGGTACATGTGAAACATCCTGCTCCCTCCAGAGTCTTTGAGCGTCTCTTGGTACGGTTTTATTCCTCAAGTGTGATTATCACACGCAAGTGTAGGATTTTCAAGAGGAAGGTTTTTGATTTGAACGAAATAACAGGTCCTGTTGTCTAATAACTATAACCCCATCAAAGTCATGCACACCCACACTACTATTTTGGAGGTGAGTTTCATGAAGAAGTTCTATTTAACATTGGTTCTAATCCTTGCCATTTGCACCACCTTTGGCTTAGATTTGTCGGCGATGCTTGGATTAGAACTAGGTGGAAAGAACCGTCCTTTTCTCGGTGCACGAGTTGGAACGTTGGAGGGAGGGCTTTCGGTGGCATTAGAAGCATATTACGCCATGAGTAGTTTCAGTGAACTCGGTAATATTAATCCTTCGGAAGTAAAGTTTTTGGAATTAACACCATACTTGTACATGGCTTTACCCCTGAGCACGATGCTTTTATACGCTGGTGCTGGTCCTATTATTTTTCTGGATTTGGTTAATTTTGGTTTTGCACCGTACTCGTTTGAGCTGCTCCATGCGAAGCTTGGGTTGAAATTTGGCAAAGAAGTGTTCTTTTTTGCGGAAACTATGACTACATTCACGCTTTCATTCCAAACCTTTGGTATCTTTGCTCTAACAGCCGGTGCTGGCTTGTCGTTTTGAGGAGGTGAAGGACGATGAGTAAAATTTTGACAACTATATCAACCATCGTTGTAGTGTTTCTTTTTCTTTACGGTTGTTCAGATATTCCACGAGTTCCACTGACCATTCCACCTGATCCAACCGGAACGACAAAACCGAACATTTCCGGTTATTCGACACATAACATTTCGGGAGTAGTCGACAAGGGCGGATTTTTAGTTCCTATAACTCTTCACGATTTTAATAAGGTGAGGTTAACGCTTCCAGATGTTGATAATGCAAGAGCTGAGGATTTCAGAGTTTTCGAAGATAACAAAGAGCAAGGTTTTTTGTTGTACAAAGAAAGTACTGCGAGGAAAAAGATCGACATTGCCGTAGTCATCGATGTGACGGGGAGTATGGCGAATTCGATTAATGGAGTCAAAAACAGCGTCATAGGTTTTGCAAACGCGTTAAAGTCAAGTGGAATGGACGTTAGGATAGCCGTTGTTCCCTTCGACGACTACGTCCCCTCTAGCGATAAAAAATACGACCCGAGGTTTCTTAATTTGTCCGGTCCGGAGACTGCAAAGGATTATGTTGGAAAACTGATTGCATCCGGTGGATCCGATGCTCCGGAGAATCCGTATGATGCGATTATGTTTGCTGCGCGGCAGATTTCTTGGCGAACAGGTTCACAGAGGCACATTATACTGATCACCGATGCCCCCGCGCACTATAGTGGTGATGGTTCTTCGGTTAGTACATGGAAAAAGGAAACCATACTCCCGCACCTAATTGGTTACTTTACTGTGCACGGCGCATTCGTGCCTGGGTGGTACAACCTCGGCGCAACGAACTTTTTCGACGCTAGGGATCCCAGGGAAGTTTGTCAAAGGACAGGAGGTCTGATAAAATATACGGACTCGTACGGAAATGTTGACCTCAATGAACTTGGTATTGCGGAGTACGTTACTTCGTCTTGGATTATCGTGTTTGAAAGCGATTCACCAGCCGCGACTCATACTATCGAAGTATTCTTCGCGAAAGGGACAGACAAAAGATACCTTAAGTTAGAGAATGTGGCTTATTAAATTGACTAGCTTTCTAGTAAATCAAAAAATATTCGAAAATCCCCGCCAATTGGTGGGGATTTTTCTACGTTCGGTTCTCTATTTAAGAATCGCGTAAATGGAGAGCCCAAGAGCAAGGAGAGAGATTACAAATGTCAAGATTATCATGTTTCTGTTTTCGGTTTTGAGAGCTTCGATATGTTTGTTCAACTCCTTTCCCAGATTGTCTATCTTTTCTTCCTCCACTGATTTCAGTCCTTCTTCAACGCGGCTTAAGTCCTTACGTAGGAGTTCCTTTTGAATGTTCACCTCGGCATTAAGTGAGTCAAACTTTGTCAATGTCATCGAGGTTGTTGTTTCGAGTGTTTCCAACCTGTGAGCATAGTTCTGCAAAATAGATTTTATCATGTCTATCTCTTTTTTTAGCGCTTGTAATTCTGATTTTGTCTCCGTCGTCAACGAATTCACACTGAGCTCGTTGCTTTCGATTCGTTTCTCGAGAGCTCTAATATTTTGCTCTACGATTGAATTTTGAAGTGAGATTTGTTCCCGAAGTTTGGTCAATTCTTTTTGGAGGTTGTCAAGTGAGTTTTCGTGACTTCGAAGATTTTCAAGAGCATTCTTTTCGGCGCGTTCCAAAGAGTGAAGGCGTTCGTAAACAGCGGTGAATTCCTCGTTGAGTTTTAGCCTTTCTTCGTCAATTATTTTTGAAAAGGAAATCTCTTGCTTCTCAAGTTTTACTATAATGTCCTCCACTGTTTTCTCGTTTATCGAAATCCGCTTTTCGAGCGATGTAAAGTGCTCTGAAATTAATTTTTGGTTAGCAACAAGTTCCGGAACGACTTTGGTGATGTTGGAAATTAACTCAGCCTCTTGGTTTAACGAACGTTCCAGTGCTGCAATTTTGGTAATGTTCTCACTTAGCAGTGTTTTGGTAGTCTCCAAATCTGTTCCCATGGCATTGATGGTTTCTAACAGCTCTTTAAATGTTTGGGAAAGCTTCACCACTTTGTTTTCAAGGGTTTCAAACCTAAGCGACAGGTCAAAGCTGCTTATTGTTGGGCTGGCCTCGGTTCCTTGAACTTTTTTAAGGTTCTCGAGTGATTCACGTAGACTCTGAATACCTTCCTTTAAAGAGCTTAACTGATCCATCACTTTGTTTACGAGTTGGTGCAAAGCATTGATCTTAGTTTCCTGGTTGTTGAGTATCTCCAAAATCTGTGGGCTAACGTTTTCCCCTTCAACATTTTGAACAACTGCTTGGATTTCATTGACGTTTCTCTCAAGCAATGGCAATTTTTCACTCACTTCCGAGATCTTTACTTTCAGTTTTTCCACATCATCAATGAGTGGTAACGTTAAGTTCAGGATCTTTTGAACGTTTAAATTCAACGAGTTAACCTGACTCAAGGTTGCCCGTTTTTGAATCTCCGTTTCCAGTTCACGTAACTTTGCTTTTATCGATTCGAGCTCTTGCGGTACCTGTGGTTTTGACTCAATGTTCTCAACTCTGGCCACGATTTGCTGCGTGTTCTTTAGCAAATCCGCCACTGCTTTTTCCAGTTGTCTCACGGCTTCGAAAGCACTGTTGTCCGTATAAATCGTAGTTGGTTGGTTACCGAGTTTTTCATCATCTTCTCCGGTACTCGTTTTCAAGACGAGCTCGGTAAGGTACTTCAGAGTGTCTATTTCCTTTTTGATGGTTTCGATTTCCTCGCTGAACCTCTCATACTGGGCGGGTACGAGCGAAGATTCTATTGAGGCAACTTTCGCGCTCAAAAATGTGATATTCTCCCAAAGTCTTCCGATTTCTTCTTTAACTTGCTCAAGATCGTACTTCACATCGTTTTCAGGTTCTCCTATTGCATCCTCAGGAACGTTCTGCTTGCTGTTAGTTTGTTCGAAAGTTTTGATTATTCCCTCGACCTCTTTTAAGCGCAAGCTGAGCACCGTAGTTTGTTCCAGTATCTTTTTCACATCTGTTTTTAATTTGTTTACGGATTCAAGATTTGTTGATAATGTGTAGAGCTCTTTCCTAAGAGTTTCTACAGCGTTTTTCTGAACCTCGCTAGATTCGCTAAAACTCTTAAGTTTCAGGTTGATTTCATCGAGTTGTAGTCTAAGAGTGTTGTACTCTTCGTTCAGTTCTTGATAAAACTTTTGCAAGTTTTCCTCAACTGCTTTCAGTGCCGCGTCAGTAGACTTTAACTTTTCGGAATAATTCGTCAGTGTTGCTTTCAGTTCACGTTGGCTGGTTTCCAAGTGGTGGTAGTTTTGCTCAAGCTGCGTAATTGACCGTTCAAGATTAGATGGGGAGGGAGATGTTGAAGTCTTCAGTTTCTGTTCCAGGGATTCTATTTGAAATTTGAGCGATTCGATTCTACTTGTGAGAAGGCTGTAGAGTCTGTAAACGAGTACGGAGAGCTGGTATCTGGTTACAGATTCGTTACCTCTGAACGTTCCGTCCGGGAATCCGGTTAGGATGCCCAGCTGGGATAGTATACTTATTGCCTCGTACGCCCAATGAGTTTCAGGAACATCTTTGTAGATTTCAGCGTGACCTGCGGTGGCTGCAAACAGAGTTAATATTAAAAAGCTAGCTATTAACACTTTTTCGAAGCAATGCACACCCATTTCGCTCCCCCCTTGGTTGTCAATCGAAGATTTTGACGTTTATCTAGATTATACCAAACCCTTAGGTTACATACTAAAGTGTTTTTCAAAAAACTCCTTTGTCTGATGAGAAAGCGTCGAGAAATCTTTTTTCTTTATTCTGAGGGCATTTTTCTTTCCAACGCCAGGTATACTCTCCAGCTCCTCAAGCGTTAAATCCTCAAGGGGAATCTTTCTAACAGCCGTTACGGAGCGCTGACCATGGTCGACAATGACAACATCAACCGGTCTTTCAAATTTTGCAGGTACACCGACAAGAATTGGATAGGTACCAAGAGGTCTACCGAAGGTGATTCTCCCTTCCGTGTACTCGGGTATTACGTTCCTAATTACCGTACCAACCGGAAAAACTTTCTTAAGCATTGGTTTATCAACGTTTGTTCTGATGAGGTGTTTGTAATGTTCAAAGAGTCTCTTATCAACCCTGAACGTTTTGCGCTGGGCCAGGAGATAGAGTGGGGTACCAGGGAAAATCATTATTTGCCTTAGGTTAATACGACGTATCAAGAGTCCCTCGTCTAGGTATTCCAAAAGCTTTTTATAGTTAACTTCGTAAGTCCTCTTCGTTTCGCCGAAAAGTCCGAATATTAAATTGATTCCAGGAAGGAGTTTTGGGACACCATCTGAATCACGCACCCCTCCTATTTCATTGACAAGCTTGACCGCGTAATCAACATCGTTGACACTTCCGTCAATATTGTTTTTCTTTCTAACCATCTCGTCGAAACTTTCCACACCAAAGGATAAAGTATCTCCAGATGTATTGTACTTAGCGATTGTCTCAACTATACGTGCCGATAATTCCGGGTACCTTGCAATGTAGGCAGGATTGGCATTATCAGTGTGAAGCACTTTTAAATCTGGACATTTATCGCGTATCCCGGTGTAGAGTTCTTCAAAGGCTATTGTGTTTGGCAAACCCTTATTCCAGTCACTTCCAAATGCAATAATGTTCGCACTCCTTCCGAGCCTAAACGCACGCACTCCCACTTTGTAAAGTGCTTCTATTTCGTCAATGATGTCGCGCACAGATCTTGAGAAAAAGCGCGGATGTAATATCGGTTCGGTACAAAACGTACAAAAAGTTTTTCGTTCGCATCCCAATGAGACCTCTATTTCACAAATAACGTCCGGAAATCGCGGATGTTGTTTCACGATTTCCGCGCCGGCGATTGAGAGCATCCGAAGCGAAGAAAGGTAGTCATTTTCATCAAACCACAACGGGATATTCTCGACGTGTTCCTCAAATTCTAAATCCTCGGTAAAAGACTTTGCGATACTTCCGCCTTTGCCAGAATATGCGCGGCCTATCGCTCCAACAATTATTCGGTAAGGCGAGCGGTTTAACTGAAAGATTTTGCGAACTTCCGAGGGGGTTATAGGTGTTCCACCAGCGTAGTGTCCCGGTACCGTAACCCCACCAACCACGACGAGTACGTCATAGTTTGAAAATGAGCTCCAGATGTCCTTACTACGTATCTGGTCTATAGTAAAGTAGTCGACCGTATAACCTCGAAGGAGAAACGCACCGGCAACATAGCGGACGTAAGTACTTACGTAAGGTGGGACACCAAGAACAGCAGGTTCATCAACATATCCATCAATTACCGCGCAACGCATCTTTTATATCCCTCGCGGTTTTGTCTGTGGCCCTTATGATTTTCAAATAGTAATTGTCGATCCTGAACTCTCCGGAACTTTTGTTTATCTCAAGTTCGACAGGTTTTCCTTCTCTGTCGTAACCGATAATCCTAAGTATGTCCAACTTTTCCTCTTGGACTGTAGCCCACAAGAAGAGATTAAAAATTCTGAACAACTCCTCTGGAACAGGACTTTTGTCGACTATCTGATATCTCGAAATAACTTCCTTGATGTCAAAGGCTTTTGAAAACCTGCTGATGTGCATTGTTGTGAGCACATCTCCAACTTTTCGCGAAATCTTGAGTATCTCGGAGTTTAAAACAACGACTTCAAGAGAAAAATTGGGTTCATTAAACTTGTACATACCATCCTTGAGCTCTATGCGCTTGGTTTTTAGGTATTCTTCGGCAAAATCTTCCAGGTCCTTTATGGGAAAAGTCCTGTAGAGGGTTTTACCGTTGCCAACGTAGTACTTGTCGCCCATTTTCAACCAAGTAAATGTGTCCTTAGCGGTAACGAAAACTATTTTTATATCACCTTGTTCATACACTTCCTCGTGCCTTACTGAAACATTATCGCGAATGCTCTCATAAACCATTCGAACATAATAACCGTCCGAGAAAACCAACGCGCCAAAGATAAGTAATAACGAAAGGTAAATCTTGGAGATATTTCCTACTTGCATTTTATCACCCTTCACAATTCTACTTACAATACTTACCAATCTTCAAACCAATGACCATCGTTCGCAACGGAGGTATATTTTAAGGTTTTGAACATAAGGTCTGATTGCTGTGTTTGCTCAGCGCGTTCTCTTTCAATAGTCTTACTCAGAGGGTAAATTAGCGTAATTCTTGTTCTCGATGGGCCAAGCCAAAGCACGATAAGAGCTACCAAAACGACTACCGACACTCTAAAGAATAACATCCGCCTTTTGCGACGACGCAACGCTTTAAGGATCTTTTCTTCCATGTTTGGACCCGGACGATAGTCGAGCCTTAATCGAAACATCTTCACAAGATTGGTATACGCTTTTTCGTCAAGTGGGTCATTCATTTTCGTACTCCTCCTTCAGTTCCCTTTTCAACTTTTCTTTAACATAATGTAGCCGGCTCTTGATCGTGCCTACCGGTTTGCCCAGAACTTCGGAAATCTCCTCGTACGTCAGATTCTCTATTTCCTTCATGTACAGTATGGCTCTGTCTTCGGGTGATAGTTTCTCAATTGCCTCCCTTAACTTTTGGTACAGCACCTCATTCATAACAGCTTTCCGAAGATCTTCTTCGGTTGAGTATTGCGATTGAGGTTCATCCTCGCTGTAAGAATCCCCCATTTCCAAAAGCGTTTCTCTGTGCTTGAATCTTTTGTAGACGTTGTTACAAACGTTGATGGTTATCTTGTAAATCCACGTGGAAAGCTTAGCATCTTCTCTAAATTTCTTTATGCCTTTGAAAATCTTCAAAATCACGTCCTGGACAATATCATCGATATCGTCAACTCCCAAATATCCCTTTGCCAGCGCCCCGATTTTCGGACCATAAGTCCTGTACAAATATCTAAACGCTTCCTCGTCACCCTTTTTTAATGCAGCGATTAAGGCGTGCTCGTTTTTCCAATTAATTTGACCACCATTTGAATAATTTCGTTCATTCTTCGAATCGATTTCTCCGCAGTCGGACCCCTCTTTTGAAATGAGCATATACCGTTCCTCCTTCCCCCCACATTAACGAACCCTCCAATATTCAACAAGGTACCTTGGTATGTCTTCAACGAAATCACGTTGGACTTCGCTTAACGGTCCATAATCTCTTCGCGAGAAGAGTGAATGTGTTATGTACAAGTAGTCTTTTGCCCTTGTTATCGCTACATAAAAGAGGCGTTCCTCTTCATCGATATTTCCCTCTTTAACTGCAAGAAAGTGTGGGAAGTCACCGGGATTTACTCCAATAACGAATACAACCTTCCACTCCAATCCCTTGGCTTGGTGAACGGTTGTTAGTGTCACCTTACCTTCCTCATCGTTCAGTTCGGTTCGTCCGACATCTTCCGAAACGGTAATATCACTCAAGAAGTCCCCAGTCGTTTCGTAGAACTCCGCCATTTCTATGAGTCTCTCAACGTCTTCCTCTCTATCTCGAAAGTCCGGATAGTGTGTTTCTAGGTATGAGGTGTAAAATCCTTCGTAAAACCTGCGTATCTGTTCGGAGGGCCTTTTTCCAATGCACGAACTGATGATTTCTTTGAAATTTTGCATGTCTGCGCTCTTGACATTTAGCTCAAGTAACTTGTCCATAGGCGATTTGCTTTCAAGAAGTTGCGTAACAATCTTTTCAGCGGTTGCATCCCCGATGTTTTCGAGCAATTTTAAAACACGCATCCAAGATAAAGCGTCATAAGGGTTCTGAAGTACTTTTAGGAATGCGATCACATCCTTTGCGTGCGCAGTTTCCGTGAATCTAAGCCCGGATAGCACCCTAAAGGGTATGTTGCGCTTTGAAAGTTCCACCTGTAATTCAAGGGAATGTGAGTGGGCTCTGTAGATAACCGCAATATCCCTGTAACTTGCACCGTCGTTGACATGTTCTACGATACGCTGAGCGACGAATTTTGCCTCGTCGAAGTGGTCATAGGTGTTTACCACCACAGGTTTTTGAACTCCAATTCTTACAGCTCTGAGTCGTTTAGGAACGGAGCTTTGTGGTATCAATGAATTGATAAGTTCCACTATTTTGTCCGTACTTCTGTAATTCGTTTGAATTTTGAAAACCTTGGCTTCTTTCATGATTTCTTTCACGTTTTCGAATCGTGCTCCGCGGAACGAGTAGATACTTTGCGCGTCATCAGCAACAACAAAGAGATTACCATGTACTTTTGAAAGGAGCTCAACTATTTTCAGCTGGACGATATTGGTATCCTGAAACTCATCGACAAGAACCCATTTAAATTTTGAGCTTATCCTTTCACAGATATCTGGATGGTTTTCCAGCAAGTACAGAGTCTTTAGTAGCAAGTCGTCGTAGTCCAGCACATTTTGCTTTTCTTTTTCCAAGGTGTAATCCTTGAAGATTTTTTCTATCAAATCCACAACGTTAATCCATCGCTTGGCCTTTCTTGTGATAACTTCGTAAGTGCTTTGGAGTGTGTTGTTTGAATATGTTAGTATTGAATACAATTCAGCTGGTGTTGGAAGTGCTTTTGACATTTGTTTAGAAGTTACGAAACGTGCTCGCACAATTTTCATAAGGTCTTTTGAATCCGATTCATCCAGGATCGTGAAATTCGGCTTTATTCCTAGCACGGTACCGTATCTGCGTAAGATGAGGTTGCAAACGTGATGAAACGTTCCAGCGGTCATTTCGCTAAGATCCTTTTTCGTAACACGATGTGCTCTTTCGATCATTTCCTTTGCTGCTGCCCTTGTAAAGGTCACCAAAACTATTTCGGAGGGTCTTAGTCCAGTCTGAAGCAAGTAAGCTATTTTATATGTAATCACGCGGGTTTTACCACTTCCGGGACCGGCGATAACTACGGTACGACCGCTGGAATTCAACACAGCTTCTTTTTGCTCATCGTCTAATTCTTCAAGGAACCGGAAGTTTTGAGGGCCAAAGTTATTCTCAGATTCTGAGAATGAACCTCTATTAAGTTTGTACTCCACGTATTCTCTTTCGTTCATGGCATGCACCTCATCATTACAGTCGTTCCAGGAAAGGTCTTAGCAATTTGTATGGAACGTTCATACCAAGTGAAACACCAGGTCTGTTGCTTCCGTGGTAATCGCTACCAGCTGTTACGAGCAGGTTGTACTTTTTCGCGAGCCTGAGAAGGTCATCCGTTTGGGTCATGGTGTGCGTGGAGTAGAATACTTCCAGTCCGTCTATTCCGTTCCGTGCCAAATCCTTGATCATCCTCTCTAAATAATCCCAGTCGTTTTCGTTGGATGGTTTACCCCGAAGAAGTTCGTAAGGATGCGCAAGAATGGCTATTCCACCAGCGTTCTTGATTAGCTCTATAGCCTCCGCCGGTTTCAGACGACGCTTTTCAACAAAGAAAATACCACCGTCTGAAAGATACTTTTCGAACGCTTCGTCCAATGATTTTACATATCCTTTCTCGACCATCAACCTTGCAAAATGAGGTCTTCCGATTGCTTCACCTTTTGCAAGTTGTCTAAGCTCGTCCATTGTTGCGTAAAAACCGTGCGCGTTCATCTTTTCCAAAATCATCTCATTGCGTTTGTTTCTGTAATCGAGCAAGTCTTTCAAGACACGTTGAATCACTTTATCATCTTTGAAGTTGTACCCGAGAATGTGAAGACTGTCTGTTACGTAATCTGCGCTGATTTCAACACCTCTTATAACGAGGATTTTAGGATCATCGTAGTACTTTTCATCCAACTCTTCGAAAGCTGATACGGTATCGTGATCTGTAATGGCGATAACTTCTAAACCTATCATCTTGGCACGCTCAACAAGTTCATTGGGGTGACAGGTACCGTCCGAAGCGGTGGTATGAGTGTGCAGGTCGACGAGCATTATCCAACTCCTCTCCAACCGTTTCTTCTTAAAAATGTCCACTTAATTATATCATGTGTTGTGGTATAATTGAATAAAAACGCCAGTTCGTTGCAAAATAAAAGAACTCGTGGAGGTGTCGCTGTGACAAGGAGCGAAGCACTGAAATTGATCCAAACACACATTTCCACGAAAAACCTCGTCAACCATTCTTTGGCTTGCGAGGCAATTATGAGAAGATTAGCTAAACATTTTGGTGAGGATGAGGAACTGTGGGGATTGGCAGGTTTGCTGCACGATCTTGATTACGACTACACCAAGGACAAGCCGGAGGAACACGGGTACAAGACCCTCGAAATCTTGGGAGATTCGGTGAGTCCCGAGGTGAAGAACGCTATCCTTGCGCATTGCGAAAAGAAGGTACCCGAAACACTCATGGAGAAGGCACTTTACGCAGTGGATCCAACCAGCGGTTTTATCGTCGCGGGGGCCCTTATAAAACCTGAGAGAAAACTTTCGGCAATCGATGTTGAGTTCTTGATGAACCGCTTTAAGGAAAAAGGTTTTGCCAGGGGAGCGAATAGGGAACAGATAAAGTCGTGTGAAAACTTCGGGTTGAGCCTTGAAGAATTCCTATCGTTAGCTCTTCAAGCTATGCAGGAAATAGCGGGAGAAATTGGTTTATAGATGTAATCACAGCTGAGGTGTGCACATGGAAATAGTAATATGGGCATCGGCACTGATTTCGGTGATTGTTGACAATGTTTTCAGGGATTATTTCTCCCTTTCGCCTCTGTATTTTCTTCTTGAGTCTGTTTCAGAGGCTAAAATTGGGATCAAAGTAACAAGGTTGGTTCTTTTTGCTTTGCTGATTCAAAGCTACGCGTTTCGCGAAATTGATTTTCTGTGGGTATTCTTGACAACTGGGTTGGTCTTCTTCGAGTTGTACCGGGATTATTTCTACTACCCCTGGATAGCTTCGTTGTTCCAAATTGCTTTGTTTTTACCACGTTACTACGTTGGCGAACCTATAGCACTGCTATACGGTTTAGGAGTTTGCAGTGGAGTTTTTTACTACTCCTATCGAAAAATCCTTGAGAAAGGATAAATTAGAGTCTGTTCGATGATAGGATAAAAAACAACAAAAACTAGAATTTCCAGTCATGCGTAAGAAATTTTGTTCAGAAAGTTTGGATATTTTCCCTTTTCGGTCTTTGAAATTATTGATTTGGTTGGTTAATGCCAAGTTTTTCTCAAATCATTGACTTCACTGTCTTTGCAGTGCTTATTTTGTCAGTGTTCAGTTTTGCTTTTTTTAGTTTTTGTCTTTGCTTTACTGAAATGCGAATATCTCTTGGAAATGATTGAGAAGATATTCGATTAGTGTTTTTTGTATCTTTGTTTGGTCTTTTGCATCATATTCTATTCTTAGCATTCGTTTGATATTGTGTAATACAACAAATGCTTTGATATAGTCAAATACATTCGATAGCTTTTTGAAACCTCTTCTGATTTGAGTAAACATAGCAAGTAAACTATTTCTTGATTCAACAGGTTGATTGGTTTTAGAATCGATTGTTTTGTGTGGAATATGTAAATACTCACAAGCTCGAGCATAAGAAGGTAAACCGTCAGAATAAACGAGCTTAGGTTCACATGGAGAGATTAGTTGAATAGCTTCAAAAGTATCACGATTCATAGAAACAACAAAATTAGCAATAAAATAACTATCCCAACTAACAGCAAGATAAACATACAGTGTATCACTTTTATTTTTCGGTGTATCACTTTTATCTTTCGGTGTATCGCTTTTATTTTTGCTTATGACTTTTTCAAATTTTTCATCAACACTAAGTACATCAAAATGAATAGGAGAAAACTTGGTAGCCTTTGAAAGAGTTACACCCCAACGATAGATAGTAGAAACACTC